>Ga0209536_100000970_pt1 | contig 47243 bp, 43 predicted proteins | sample DeeMarSeWOR28_12_FD_187461 | JGI IMG/M metagenome (GOLD analysis project Ga0209536, IMG submission 187461) | Marine sediment microbial communities from White Oak River estuary, North Carolina - WOR-2-8_12 (SPAdes) (version 2) | ecosystem: Environmental > Aquatic > Marine > Intertidal zone >...
TTCGGCTGCCGACAGGCTGTAGGCGCCCACGCCCGCGTAACCGTGCGTCACCCGGATGAACAGGTCGGCAGCCTCGTCGGTGAGCCCGCCGTATTTCTTCAGGAAGTCCGTGTAACTGATGCGGCGGAGCAGTTCTTTCACCTCGCTATCGGATTTGCCGGCGAATACGTTCTCGCGACGCGCATAGAATTTCTTGAGCGACTCGCGCGACGCCTTGCTAATTGGGAAGCGGTCGATGGACTCGTCCAGCTCGGTCTCGCGCCCGGCGCGGAAGCTGAAATCAGGTACCAGCACATCGCGGCCGTAGGTTTCGGCGTCGAAGAATATCGCATGTTTCCCCTTGGGTCCGCTGCCGTAACGGAAGTGGTAGCCCTCTAGCAGCGTGTCGATGTCCACTCCCAGTTCCGCGAACAGCTCGTTCACCGAATCGCTGAACAGGGGATATTCGAGGTTCATGGTTCCGCCCCACGACAGCCTCATCTCTCCGCCCTGGTGGAACTCGTTGCGCCTGGCATGGCCGCCGAAGTCATCGTGGTTTTCGAGGATCAGGATGCGAGAATCCGGACCGAAGCGCTCTCGGTAATAGTACGCGGCCGCCAGGCCGCTGATGCCGCCACCGACAACGACGAGGTCGTAGGCCTCGTCAAGGTCTCTCGGCACCGGAAAGGACTTGCCTTCACGTGCCAGCGCGTGCGCCACTTCGAAAGCGCCAGGATGCGATCCGCGCATCCCTGTCCGAACGGGCGGGTAGTTCGCGCCAAAAGAAGCGGATGTCTCAGCAGGTGTATCGCCCATTGCGCCTGCCGGCAGGGCAAGCCCCAAGGACGCGAGCGAAACGTCGTGAATAAAATCGCGCCGGGTAATATCCTGGCCCATACCCAGTGCAAGATCCGATTTCTTCATCAGCCGAGTATATGAAGCGCACTGATGATTTACCATGTACCGTATGGGCTACAATTCAGCGGCCATGAAGCCGGCAACCTCACCTTCGGCGCAGAAGGTCCAGGCCGTTCTCGGCGAGGACTTCCAGGTTCTCGAGTTCGATGAAAGCACCCGCACCGCGGCGGACGCCGCTGCGGCGATAGGCTGCACCGTGGGCCAGATCGCGAAGTCACTGATATTCCGTGCGCAAGAAAGCGGAAGACCCGTGCTGGCCATAGCATCGGGCTCGGTGCGTGTCGATGAAAAGCGCCTGTCGGCGCTTCTTGGTGAAGATATCGGGCAAGCCGACGCCGCTTTCGTCCGTGAGCAGACGGGGTTTGCGATTGGCGGAGTGCCGCCCGTTGGCCACCGCACGCGGCCGCTGATCTACATCGACGAGACCTTGCTTGGTTTCGACAGCATCTGGGCAGCGGGCGGCACGCCCAATTCCGTGTTTCGATTGTTGCCCGACGACCTCGTCCGGCTAACGGGCGGCACCATTGCCGCGATTGCCAGATAGCCTCTTCACTTCAAGCCGAAATCGACGTCAGAGCTCCCTGCAACTGAAGCGGATTCCCGAGGGCCATTCGACCATGGCCTCGCTGCCCTTGGTCCAGAACGTGATCCCGGAGTCGGATTCATATTTCGCACCCGAGGCGGCACGTACCTGCCGCGCAAGTATCACGGTATCGTCCTTCTTGAGGCGCACGGTCGGCGGGTCGCTTGACTCAAAAGAGGCCACGATCGAAGAATTATCCTCGCACTCGTAGATGAACAGTTTGTCTGCATCGACGATGATCGAGAAACCGTCGAATCGGTACTCACGGAATCCGTCGCTCATCACGAAATCGTCCGCGGAACCGTTTTCGATAGCTGCGAATGCATCGCCCAGTGCCGTCATGTAGGCCGGCTTGACCATCGGGACGTTGTGGGACGTCATAGCCGCATCGATGTCATCGGCGAGCCCGGCCAGCCGGGCCGCCGTGTTCGCATAGTCCAGGAAGTCCGAGCCCTCGAGATGCGTATATAGAGGCGCGAGATAGAAGGAGTCGCCGGTCAGGAGAATGCGATTATCGCGGTCGAGCAGGCAGATGGCATCCGGAGCGTGCCCCGGCGTACTCAGGATCTCGAGCTTTCGTCCGCCCAGGTCGATGATGTCTCCTTCGTCGACGAAGCGGCTGATGGTGAATTCACGGCTGCGAAAATCCTCGACGACGAAGCCCTTTGGCAGCGGCTTCCAGACCCAACCATCCTGGAGGAATTCGGCAACGGCCTCGGGGGAACTGCCGGCAGCCCGGCGACGCGTGTACTCGGTGTCGCGGGCGTAGATCGTCTCGAACTGGTAGTTGCCACCTATGTGGTCGTAGTGCGTGTGCGAATTGAGCACGACGATATCCAGCTCGGTCAGCTGTTCGACGACGCGCTTCATGTCGCCGATGCCGAGCCCCGTATCGAACAACAGCGCCCGATCCTCGCCGGTAACCAGGAACGAGATGACTTCCTCGAACTGGCCTGGCTCGTAGATGGCGAACACGCCGTCGTTGATCCTGTACACCTCGAACCAGCCCTGGTCCTGCTCGACCCGCTCGAATGCCGACCATTCCGGGCGTGGGAGCTTGTCCCACCAGTTGTCCTTCCCGGCACCACGGTTCTGGACCTGTTCGTTGTCCGACGTTCCGCTCGACAATTCGTCGCTCACGCCGTGCGCTTCGGCAGTCATGGCAAAAATCACGGTGCAGTATGCCAGCAGCAAACGCTTTGTCATCGTAGCTCCTCCCGATTGGTGACCAAGAGTGCACCTCGGCCGGTGCGCCTGCAAGCCGCATGACAGCAGGGTCGTCCTGTTAACATGGCGCAATGACGAGCAACACAATTCCACGGCGGCCTGTCGCGCTGTTTCTTTCTCACGGCGGTGGTCCGCTGCCGCTGCTGGGCGATCCGGCGCACGAGGAAATGGTGCAGAGCCTGCGGTCTATCGCGGCGGACACCGAGCGTCCGGAAGCGATCATCGTGGTCAGCGCACATTGGGAGGAGCGCGTCGCGACCATTACGAGCGCGGCGAACCCCGGGATCATCTACGATTACTACGGTTTTCCGCCCGAGTCCTACGAAATCCAGTACCCTGCTCCCGGCAACCCGGAGCTTGCGCGCCGGCTCCGGTCGAGCCTGCGGGATCACGGCATTGACGCGGAACTCGATGCGGATCGCGGCTTCGATCACGGCCTCTACATTCCGTTGAAGATCATGTACCCGGAGGCGGACATTCCCTGCATCCAGCTTTCGCTCCTGGCCTCACTGGATCCGGCAGCGCACATCGCTCTCGGCGCGGCCATGTCCGACGTCAGCAGCGACGGCATACTCGTAATCGGTTCCGGATTCTCGTTCCACAATCTGAAGGCGTTCTTCAGTGGCGATACGTCACAGGCAGATGAAAGAAACGAAGCCTTCGAGCGCTGGCTGATCGACACCTGCTCGGAGCCAGGTCTGGAAGAGTCCGACAGGGCCCGCCGGTTGCTGCATTGGGAGAACGCACCACACGCGAGGTACTGCCACCCGCGGGAGGAACACCTGCTGCCGCTGCACGTGTGCTACGGGATGACGAAGCGTGCCGCCGCGGTTCTGGAGCTGAACATACTCAACAAGAAAGCCAGTTTCTATCTCTGGTGAGAATTACTCAGCGTTTCCTCATCAGCATGTCCAGCTGCTCCTCGTATTTATCGTCACAGTTGTAGGACGTGACGTCTATGCGAGTAACGATACGTTCGGGGAGGACCGTAGACGGCGATCATCTCGTCCAGCGGTGCGCCGGTCCACGACTCTGCTGCTTGTTCGAACCGGCTTACGTTCGGCGGACCGCCTGTCCAGGAAGAGAAACGGTATGAGCGTGTTTTTCATCGGCACCCCCCCAATGGTCAGCAGATTTCCAGTATTACAGCCCCTCGAGATTCACCGGCTTCTACTATCTCGTTACCTGTAGCGATTTCGTCGAGCGGTAACGAACGTGCGATTCGATGCTTCAACCAGCCGCCGGACAGGGCGCTGTTGATGTCCGCAACGGCATGGTCCTTTGCACTATCGGGCATCGCGTAGACGATGATCATGCGGACGGTGAGGTCCTTGTACATCATCTTGTAGAAAGGCAGTACCGGCTCCGGCTGCTGCGCGGAGCCGTAAGCCGCGATGGTACCGCCTACCCTGAGCACCTCGACCGATACCGGCAGGTTGGTGCCGAACTCCAGGTCGATGACCCTGTCTATCAGTGCGCCCTTGTTTGCTTCGAGAACCTGCCTGGCAAAGTCTTCCGCGCGATGATTGACGACGTGATCCGCGCCCGCGTCCATACACGCTGTCTTGTCGTTCGGGTTGCTTGCCGTCGCAATGACCTTTGCACCGGCACGGCGGGCCCACTGAATGGCGTAATAGCCGACGCGGCCGCCGCCGCCCATGATCAGCAGGGTCTTGTCCTCGACCTCGCCGTCGGCGAACACGGCGCGATGGGCGGTCATGGCTGGAATGCCGAGGCAGGCCCCGATGTCGAAGTCCGCGTTCTGCGGCAGGCGTGGTGCGCAGTTGCTGCTGATTGCGACATACTCCGCAGCCGTGCCGAACCGGCGCTCGTGCTGGGCCTGGTACACCCAGACCCGCTCGCCCTTTCGGCCCTTGTCGACGCCTTCCCCAATCGATTCGATAACGCCCGCGCCGTCGCTGTTGGGTATCACGAAGCCCGAGTCCAGCAGGTCCGGGAACGCACCTGCACGTTTTTTCACGTCTGAAGGATTGATGGCGCTGGTTTGCAGGCGTACGAGGACCTCGCCGGGTCCCGGGCTCGGTGTGTCCACTTCGCACAGCTCCAGGACTTCCCGGGCCGGGCCGAATTGACGGTACAGGGCTGCTCGCATTTCCGACCTTGCCTCCCGGCGCGTTCTAGCGCGGGTCCGCCAGCGGGATAATCACGGCGAGGGCCGCATTGACCTCGGCCTGGACCTTGTTTTCGAGCTGGAAGAAACGCATCACCTTGATGCTGCTCATTACCTTGCCGAATTTCTTCACGTAGTCCTGGCGCTTCTTGAGGGTTGCCTGCTGCACTTCGAAATAGGTGTTCATCAGGCGCTCGGCATGGTCGTCACCAAAGTCGCCGTTGTAATAGCGGTCGACATACTCGATCAGCCCCGCCAGGTACGGTTCGCTGATCACGCGTTTCTCGGCGCTGTAGCGTTCGTACAGCGGCCAGAATTCCTTGCTTTCCTCATCGGTGAGCATCATCTCTTCGCGGAGGATCTGGCGAAACTCCGAAGCGACCAGCGCCTGGGTTTCGCGGATCTTCGCACCGACGTCGGCACCATCTTGCGCGAACGCGGGCACGGCAGCGGCTAGCAGCAGGACCGCGACGGCACGGTGGATCAGGTGGCTCATGACATCTGGCTCCGGTATCTTTGCGGGATTGCAGGTTCGGCAGTCTACCACCCCCGCCGGTCAGGAACCCCCAAACTCTCGATGAGCGAAGAGCAACGCAAACAGGTGCTGCGTTTGCCGAAACGGCACTCCCGGGAAGCTGCGGCACCGCCGGACCCCGAGACCGGGGCGCTGCTCGCTCGTGCGCAGTCGCTGCGCGCTGCGCTTGTGGCCGCCATCATCGTGATCGTTGCCTTCAGCGCCACCTGGGCGATGCTCTCGACGGCGCTGGATCGCGTTTTCCCGTGGATGACCGTGGTGCAGGGGCTGATCATCGGGCTCGCCGTTCGCCGCGCCGGCCATGGCCTGGACTGGCGCTTCCCCGCCATTGCGGCCGTTGCGGCCGTGGCAGGCGCGCTGGTGGGCAATATCATCGTGGCCGCCGCGTTCACCGCGGCCGAATTCGATACGGGCACATTGACGGTTCTCAGGGCCGCCACCAGTTTTACCTGGCCCGTGTTTTTCGACGAGGTAATGACGGCCGCGGACGCGATCTTTGCGCTGGCTGCCGCGGGCCTGGCTGCTTACTATGCCAATCGCCGGCTGACGCGCGACCAGTATGCCGCGTACCGCGCATGGCAGGAGCAGGAAAGAACGGGACGCTGACCGGAGCCGGTCACACGGGCATCAACAGTTCGTCTTTCTCGATGGCCCGGCCGGACAGTGACGCGAGCTGCGCGGATACGAAGTTCTCGACTTGATGGGCGGCGTCCCTTACGCCAAGGAAGAAAGGCGGATCGCGTCGCAGCAATGCCCAGTTACCCGTCGAGATGATGCGCACAAGATGTGTGATGTTGTTGCGTATGGCCTCGATGTACGGGTTATGCCCGTCGTACAGGACTTCGATGTAGCGATAGGATCGATTGAACTTCATGTTCAATCGATCTCGCATCACCTGCTGGTAGAAGACGGGCGTTTTTTGCAGAAGGTCCTGGCCCGACTTGTATCGCACCATGTATTCGCCCGGCTTCGAGTTTTCGACGGCGACGCCTCCCAGCACGAACTCCTTGTAGAGCCGGTCACGGCACTTTTCGAGGTAACAGCGGTCGGCCATCTGCGCGATCATGTCCGCTGTGCCGATCAGGTGGCCGCAGATGACGTCGCGCGGGTCGTCCAGCTCGATGTCGTCCAGATCGACCTCGTAACCCGTGAAATGCACGATCATGCTCGCGATGCCGGCCTCCTTCGCGAGGCCGAGCTCGGGCAGGTAACGGCGCAGGAAGTCCGCGCTGCGTGTCACGTGGTACAGCGTGAATTCCGCACCATTGACGAATTCGCTGTCGCGTTCCTCGTGACGGATGTAACCGGAATCGTGGAACAGCGAGGTAATGATGGCCATGCGGGCACGTTCCGGACCCAGGCGTTCCGAGGCCTCGACACTGCGCTCGTAACCCGCAACAAGGCGCGCGAGCGCAAGCGTCATGTCCAGCGTGTGCTGCATGTCGTGATATGTCGTATCACAACCCAGGTAACCGGGATAGCGTCCGGTGAACAAACGCTCGAAATCGTAGAAAGCGAGCCACAGCTTGTCGAACGGCGCGCCGGGGAATGTCTCGGAATACAGTTGCCAGACCGCATTACGCACATCAGCCGGATTGCTGACCTGCACGGTGTTGGTGACGTCGTAATCGTTACGGCGATCCTGGGACACGATATTTTTCTTCTTGTTGTTGACCGTATCGCCCGGTGCTTGCTTATGTCCGCGGTCAGTCATGCCGTCTTCCTGACAGCTACGCGAGTCCTTGCGCAATCGGGCGCTGCGGGCTCAATCATACACTTCACGAAGCAGGTAAACCGCTGGTAATTCGACAATATGTCATCTCGGTAAAATCTTACCAATCGATATCGCCGGGTGCCGTAACACTTCAGATGTCGAACTCCGCGATGACGGGCGCATGGTCCGACGGCCTCTCCCAGGTCCTCGGCTCCCGGTCGATATAGCTGGCCCTGCAACGGCTGGTCATCGCCGCGCTGGTCAGGATGAGGTCGATGCGCAGGCCGGCATTGCGCCTGAACATCGCCGCACGATAGTCCCACCAGCTGAAGCTCTTCTCCGGCTGGTCGAATTTGCGAAATACGTCCGTCAGCCCGAGGTCGAGCAACTCACCGAGCGCGGCGCGCTCCGCCGGACTGCACAGGATGGCATCGCCCCACTTCTCCGGGTCATAGACGTCCTCGTCGGCGGGTGCAATATTGAAGTCGCCGAGTACGACGAGATTTTCGTACTTGTCGAGCTGCGTCGCGAGATAGTCGCGTAATGCGCGCAACCAACCCAGCTTGTACTCGTATTTCTCCGAGCCGACCTCCGAGCCGTTCGGCACGTACAGGTCGATAATGCGTACATCGCCGATCGTCGCTGCAAGTACCCGGCGCTGCGGGTCGTCGAGGCCGGGCAGCTCGAGGTCCGGGTCCCTGGGCTCTTCCTTGCTGATTACGGCAACGCCGTTGTACGTTTTCTGGCCATTGGCGAGCGAACGGTAGCCAGCCCCGGCAAGCTCCTCCTGCGGGAACATCTCGGTCAGCTGCTTGATCTCCTGCAGCACGAGGACATCGGGTTCGCTGGCCGAAAGCCACTCGAGGACATGCGGCATGCGCACCTTCATCGAGTTTACGTTCCAGGTCGCGATCTTCATGATGCGACGATGCCGCTCTGCCTGAGAAGCGCATCGATTTCCGGCTTGCGCCCGCGGAAATCGACATAGGCCCGCATGAAGTCCCGGCTGCCGCCGATCTCGAGAATCTCGCGCCGAAACCGCGCCGCCGTCCCGGCGTCGAAAATACCGGCCTCCTCGAAAGCCGCAAAAGCGTCAGCCGCGAGCACCTCGGCCCACTTGTAGCTGTAGTATCCGGCCGCATAGCCCCCGGCGAAGACATGCGAGAACCCCTGGGGGAAGCGGTTGTATGAAGGGTGACGGACGAGGGACACCTCTTCGCGGACCTCGTGCAGTTTCGATAGCACGTCACTCGGCGCTTCCGGGTCGTACTCCGCGTGCAGGCGCATGTCGAACAGCCCGAATTCGATCTGCCGCATCATTGCAAGCGCGGCGCCGGTATGGCGGCTGTCGTCGAGACGCTCGAAAAGGTCCCTTGGCAGCGGGTCTCCCGTCTCGGCGTGCGCGGAGCAGCGTTCGAGCACCTCGTAGTTCCAGGCGAAGTTCTCCATGAACTGGCTGGGCAGTTCGACGGCGTCCCAGGGCACGCCGTGGATGCCTGAAATGCTCGGGTAATCGATGCGCGTCAGAAGGTGGTGCAGCATGTGCCCGAACTCGTGGAACACCGTTACTACATCAGTGTGCGTGAGCAGGGACTGCCCGTGTTCGTCCGGTGGTGAAAAATTGCAGACGAGGAAGCCTACCGGAAGGGTTGCGGATCCGTTCAGGTTCTTGCGATTGATGCAGTCGTCTACCCATGCGCCCGTACGCTTGCCACTACGGGCGAAAAGATCCGTGTAAAACCCGCCGACCTCCTCGCCGTCGTTATTCCGGACCGTGTAGTAGAGCGCGTCCTCGTGCCAGGTGACGACGCCGGGATCACAGGAAAATTCGACGCCATAAAGCTTGCTCGCCAGCTCGAACAGGCCACCCACGACCTTGCTAGCGGGAAAGTACTGCCGCAGCGCCTCGTTGGAGACCGAGAATTTTTCCTGCTTCAGTTTCTCGAGCAGGAAAGCCACGTCCCACGGCTCGACAACCATGCCCGCGAATTCACTCAGTTCAGCCAGCTCGGCCTCAGCGGCAGGCCGCGAGTGGGAAGCGAGGTCGCGGAGGAACTCGATGACCTGCGCGGGCGACTCCGCCATCTTGGTGGCAAGCGAATAGTCCGCATAGCTGTTGAAACCGACGAGACCGGCGGCTTCGTGGCGCAGCGCGAGTATCCTGTCGATGTTGTCGCTATTGTCCCATTCGGTATTCGCACCCTGGTCCGACGCGCGCGTAACCCAGCCGTGATACAGGGTCTCGCGCAGGCTGCGGTTTTCGGCGTGCGTCATGACCTCGTGGTATGTCGGGTAGTCGAGCGTCAGCAGCCAGCCTTCCCGGCCTCTGTTTTCGGCTTCAGCCGCGGCGCGCTGCAGGATCTGTGGCGACAGTCCCTCGAGTTCGTCGGCGTCGTCGACCGGCAGTGCCCATTCGTCCGAAGCGTCCTGGACCTTGTGGTCGAAGTCGGCCTGGATTGCCGCCAGCGACTGCATGATGTCCCGGAAGCGCGCCTTCTCCCGCTCCGGCAGGTCCACGCCGGCCAGGTGGAAATCGCGCAGGGCATGCGCCACGGCGCTTCGTCGTGCCTCGCTGGCCCCTGCAGGCAGGCGGCTTTCGACCCTGGCGTAGGCCTGCTGTAGCTGGGCGTTCTGTGATAATTCGGTGCCGTACTCGGTCAGTATAGGCAGCGCCGCATTGTAGGCTTCCCGCCACTCGGGGGATCCGAGCACACCCTGCAGGTGACTTACCGGTGACCAGACCCGCGAAAGCTCGTGCTCCATTTCCTCGACGGGCGCAACGAGCGAATCGAAATCGGGATCTGCGGTATTGTTCAACAGTTCGTCGAGCTTGCTGCGGTGAGCGGAGATGACCTGCTCGAGGGCCGGAAGTACGTGCTCGGGCGAGATCTCGGCAAAGCGTGGAAGTGACGAAGTATCCAGTAATGGGTTTCTCATTGACGTCGCTGATATCCTTTTCAGGCGCAGGATGTTAGCACGGTGTCGGCAGGGGCGCCGGCGGCCGGTCGCAATGGCAAAATAACGGATAAGGAGTCTGGTGTTGGCTAAGGAATACGATCTCCTGGTAATTGGCGGGGGCAGCGGCGGGCTCGCGCATGCGCAGCGCGCCGCCGAATACGGCGCACGGGCCGCGGTGGTCGAGTACGGCCCACTGGGCGGCACCTGCGTCAATGTGGGCTGTGTACCCAAAAAGGTCATGTGGTACGCAGCCGAGACGCGGCATCACCTGGATCACGCCACCGACTACGGCTTCGATATCGACGTCCGCGGACACGACTGGGCTTCACTGAAGGCTCGTCGCGATGCTTATGTCACAAGACTCAACGGTATTTACGAGAACAACCTGGACAGGCGCGGCGTGGACTATATCCAGGGTGCCGCGCGTTTCGTCGATCCGCATACGCTGGCTGTCGGCGATGAGCAATACCGCGCGGAACGCATCGTCATTGCGACGGGCGGCAGGCCGATGGTGCCCGACATCCCGGGCGCCGGTTACGGCATCGTGTCCGACGATTTCTTCACCCTCGGGGAACGGCCGCAGCGTGTCCTGATTGCCGGCAGCGGCTACGTTGCCGTGGAGCTCGGCGGCGTCTTCAATGCCCTGGGAAGCGAGGTCAACATCGTGGTGCGCAAGGATGGCGTGGTCAGGAGTTTTGACGCGATGCTCGGGGAAGAGGTCATGGGGGCGATGACGAACAGCGGAATCCGTATCGATACCGGAGTAATCCCCGCAAGCCTCGAGAAGCAGGACGACGGCCTGGTGATGAACTGCGAGGATGGACGGCGCTTCGGCCCGGTGGACTGCGTGCTCTGGGCCATCGGCCGCGAGCCGAACAGCGACACGCTGGCGCTCGACGTGGCGGGCGTGCAAACCGACGACGCAGGATTCATACCGGTCGACAAGTTCCAGCAGACCAACGTCGAGCATATCTTCGCAATAGGCGACGTAACCGGGGCACAGGCCCTGACACCGGTCGCGATCGCTGCAGGACGGCGTCTGGCTGACCGCATCTACGGCGGGATGGAGGGCCGCCATCTCGACTACCGGCTGGTTCCGACCGTCATCTTCAGCCATCCGCCGATGGGCACCGTGGGCATGACCGAGGCGGAGGCCCGGGAAGAGTACGGCGATGCGGTAAAAGTCTACCTGTCGCGTTTCACAGCTATGTATTACGCGCTCGGCGAGAAGAAACAGACGTCCGTCATGAAGCTGATAACGGCCGGCGACGATGAGCGCATCGTCGGCTGCCACGTGATAGGGGACGGCGCGGACGAGATGATGCAGGGCTTTGCGGTGGCTATCCGGATGGGTGCCACGAAAAAGGATTTCGACGACACTGTCGCGATCCATCCAACGAGCGCCGAAGAATTCGTGACTATGCGCTGATCGAGATCTGTCTCAGGACCGGCTTGGTGTCCGGGCGTATGCCGCGCCATATATGAAATGACTCGGCGGCCTGCTCTACGAGCATTCCCCATCCCATGACGGCCTGCGCGGCGCCATGTTCGAGCGCCCACTCGCAAAAAGGCGTGGGATGCAGGCTGTATGAGAGGTCGTAGCAGAACGTACGCGAGGTTATCGCAGCCTCGGGGTAGGGCGGCGTCTCCCCGTCGTGGATGGCCGAAGTCGCATTGATCAGCAGGTCGTAGGGCTCTGTCACCGGGATCGCGTCGAAACTGCAGGCGCTGACCGGGCCGCGGTTCGCAAAGCGCTCCACGAGGTCCTCCGCCCGCTTCAGCGTACGGTTGGCGATACAGAGCCTGCGCGGCTGCATTTCGAGCAGCGGGCCGACGATACCGCGCGTCGCCCCGCCCGCGCCGAGAATCAGGATGTTGGCATTTTCGAGTTGCAGCCCGAGATTGACCACGAGGTCCCGCAGCAGCCCGATGCCGTCCGTGTTATCGCCGTAGATTTCGTTATCGCGGAACGACAGCGTGTTTACGGCGCCGGCCGTGCTGGCGCGCTCGCTCAAGTGATCCACGAGCCGGAAAACCGCGCGCTTGTGAGGAACGGTGATATTGAGGCCCTTGCCACCCGTGCGCTGAAACTGGCGAACAGCCTCTTCGAGCTTCTCGGGCGCAACGCGCAACAGCTCGTACTGCAGCTCCTGCCCGGTCTGCTGTGCGAACAGCCGGTGGATGACGGGCGAACGGCTGTGTGCCACCGGATAGCCCATTACACCATATCGGTCAACGGTCACGGCGTGCGTTATCCAGGCTGATTACCAGCCGACAGTATACCTACTCGCCGAGCCAGCGAGCCGCGTCCAGCGCGAAGTAAGTCAGTATGGCGCTAGCGCCGGCACGTTTGATACACATCAGCGCTTCGAGCGCGGATTTCTTTTCGTCCAGCCAGCCGTTGCCGGCAGCGGCCTTGAGCATCGCGTACTCGCCGCTTACCTGGTACGCAAACGTCGGCACACCGTGAGCGTCCCGAACCCGGCGAATGATGTCCAGGTAAGGCATCGCCGGCTTGACCATCACGAAGTCGGCGCCCTCATCCAGGTCCAGCGCAACCTCTCGCAGCGCCTCGTCGCTGTTCTCCGGCGCCATCTGGTAGGTGGACTTGTCACCACCACCGAGGTTTGCGGCGGAACCGACCGCGTCACGGAACGGGCCGTAGAAACAGGAGGCGTACTTGGCCGCGTAAGCGAGAATCAGCGTGTGCCTGTGGTCTGCTTCCTCCAGGGCGGCACGGATGGCGCCGATACGGCCGTCCATCATGTCGGAGGGAGCAACGACGTCGGCGCCCGCCTCGGCATGCGACAGCGCCTGCCGGGTCAGCATCGCCACGGTTTCATCGTTCATGACGTACCCGGCGTCGTCGATGATGCCGTCCTGTCCGTGCGTGGTGTAAGGGTCCAGCGCGACATCGGTAATCACCACAAGATCAGGATGGGCCTCCTTGATCGCCCGCACCGCTCGCTGAACGAGGCCCTCGGGGTTGGCACACTCGGCACCGTCGAGGCTCTTCTTGTCGGCATCGATGACGGGGAACAGGGCGACGGCGGGGATACCCAGGGCAACCGCCTCGCCGAGCGTATTGAGCAGCCGATCGATACTCTGGCGCTCGATGCCCGGCATCGACTCGACCTTCTCGACCCGATCTTCGCCATCGAGCACGAAAACCGGGTAAATTAGGTCGCTGGCGGAAAGGGTGGTCTCGACTACCAGGCGGCGCAGGGCGGCCGTGCGGCGCGTACGCCGCATTCGAACTCGGGGGAACTGACCGTAGGCTTCTGTACTCATAGCTAATCTGAATGACAAAAAGATTGCCTTATTTTCCCTGTATTTAGGTAGTGTTTCCACGCCTTAATCACAGATTTCTGCAGAATCGGTAATAAAAACGCGACGGGGCGGGTCAACTCGTATGAATAGCAGTGATGCCGGAACAGCCAGGCGTCGGAGATTCGACGAACTGGTGGGCGTGTTCCACCAGGACATGTACCGCTACGCGGCCTGGCTCAGCCGGGACAGGACCGTCGCCGAGGATGTGGTTCAGGAATCGCTGCTGCGAGCCTGGAAGTCGCTGGAGTCGTTGCGGGACGACGCGGCCGCCAAGCACTGGTTACTGACGATCGTGCGGCGTGAAAATGCCCGCTATTTCGAACGACGCCGCCTGGAAACCGTAGATGTCGATGACCTGACGCCGTCGCAGCAAGCGTTACTGGCGAACGAGCCGGACCACGAACTCGATGACGTGCGTGAGGCGATTTTCGGGCTCGACGACGACTATCGTGAACCGCTCGTACTGCAGGTCCTGATGGGTTACAGCACGAGCGAGATTGGAGAGCTGATGGGGCTCAAGCAAGGCGCGGTACTGACGCGCCTGCACCGGGCCCGCCTGAAGCTCAGGGATGGACTGGACGAAGAGATGGCCCACGGGCAATCGGAATCCTGAAACTGATGAACTGCGAAGACTATAAAGAGGCGATAGCAGCGGACCCGTCTTACCAGGGCGGTGAGGCACACCTGTCCGCCTGCGCCGACTGCCGGGCGTTCCGCGACGGGATGCGCTCGCTCGATCGCAGGATAGGGCGTGCGCTCGAAATCGCCGTGCCCGACCTTCGCATGCCCGAGTTGCCGGATATAGACACTGCGGAAGTAGTTTCGCTGCCCACCCGGCGGCGGTTCACGTCCCCGGCGTGGCTGGCTGTTGCCGCCACGATCGTCCTGGCCGCATTCGTCGGTCTCCGCATGGTCGGCAGCAATGTCACCTATGCGTCGCTGGCGGACGAGATCGTGGCGCACCTCGATCATGAACCTTACGCGCTCCGGGTGACCGACGAGCCTGTTTCCGATCGCCGCCTGGCAAAGGTCGTGCCCGCGAACGTGGCGGACATGAACCACGATGCCGGCCTGATCACCTATGCACAGACCTGCGTGATCAACGGCAAAAAAATACCGCACCTGGTCGTCCAGGGAGAGCACGGGCCGGTAACGATACTTCTGCTGCCGGATGAGGCGATCGATGACGCCGTCCAGCTCGAAGGCGAAAGTATCAACGGCGTGCTCCTGCCGGTCGGCGGCGGCAGCGTAGCAATCATCGGCGAACGCAATGAGAAACTCGAAACGATTCAGGAAAATGTTGTGAATTCAGTGACGTGGAGCACCTGACGCACCGTGTCGCTGGCAAACCATGCCCGGCCTTGGGCAATCAACCAGGAGAGAAGATCATGTCAGAGAAGAAAGTCGTAAAACCTGTTGCACTGGCTGTGGGCGCTGCCCTTGCCAGCTCGTTCGCGCTGGGCGGGGTAGCCAACGCAGATACCGTCGATAACCCGTTTGCCATGTCGGCACTGAGCGCCGGCTACATGCTCGGGGCGGGCGAAGGCTCTTGTGGCGGTGACAAGGAAGGCAAGGACAAGGAAGGCGAAGGCGCCTGCGGAGAGGGTTCCTGCGGTGGCGACAAGGAAGGCGAAGGCGCTTGTGGCGAAGGTTCCTGTGGTGGCGACAAAGAGGGCGAAGGCTCTTGCGGTGGCGACAAGAAGGACGGCGAAGGCAAGTGCGGAGAAGGTTCCTGCGGCGGCGACAAGAAAGACTAAGCCATCCGGGATTCGAAAAGAGGCCCGCGCATCGCGCGGGCCTTTTTTTGTTCGCGCAAGCGCCTCCCCTGACCATCTCCCACACAGGGTACGGCCGCCGGGGTGCTCCTCTCCGTCATGGCTCCCTTCGGTCCGCTTTACTTCCGTCGAGGAACACCCCGGGCGGCCTCCTCGATCCCGGTGGCCCGCTGATAGTCGGGGCGTTTGTCGACCGAAGTAAAGCGCAGCGTAGCGAGCCATGAGGGAGACAAATGCCCCGACCATCGCTTCTCCCAATAGCCCGGGAACGACCGAACAGAGCGTGCTTCGCCGCCGACGATAATGGGTCATTGGGGGAGAAAAAGCGGCTGCGGGGCGGCCCGTGCTCTGCTAGGTTCTGTGAATGAGCAAAAAGATCACGCGCTGTAAATGGGCCGAGGGCGTGAGCCTCGATTACATCGAGTATCACGACAAGGAGTGGGGCGTTCCCGTCTACGATGACAAGGTGCAATTCGAATTCCTGTTGCTCGAGGGGGCGCAGGCGGGGCTGAGCTGGTCGACGATCCTTAACAAGCGCGAGGGCTACCGCAAGGCTTTCGCCGACTTCGATGTCGAAAAGGTTGCCCGCTTCACCAAGAAGCGCATCGAGAGATTGCTTTCCAACCCGGCCATCGTGAGAAACCGCCTCAAGGTCGAGTCCGCGGTGACCAACGCACAGGCGTTCATCGCGGTGCAGGAAGAATTCGGTAGTTTCAGCAAGTACATCTGGGGCTTCGTCGACGGCACGCCGATCCAGAACAGGTTCAGGAAAGACAGCGACGTGCCGGCAACGTCACCTGAGTCCGATGCGCTGAGCAAGGATCTCAGGAAACGCGGTTTCAAGTTCGTCGGCAGCACCATCGTGTACGCACACATGCAGGCTACGGGGCTCGTCAACGATCACGTGGTCGGCTGCTTTCGATACCAGCCCTGCGCCCGGCTCGCGAAGAAAAAGTTATTTTAGATCAGTGGCTTGTCTAGCCGGCTTGCAATCCACCGGTCCGCGGCCGATTATTTTCCGTCTCGATAACAAGACTCACAAAAGAGGCACCTGACATGTCGGACGAAATGCACGGAAAACCACCGTTATCCTTCTGGATCGTTGCCGCCGTCGCCCTGGTGTGGAACCTGATCGGGCTGTTCATGTACTACTCGGGCGTAGGGGCAACTCCCGAGGAGCTGCAGGCCGTCTACACCCCGGAACAGTACGCAGCGATAGAAGCGACGCCGATGTGGGTGACATCCGCGTTTGCGATCGCTACGACTTTCGGAGTGATTGCGAGCACTGTGCTGTTGTTGCGAAAGGCCATGGCCTACCTGCTTTTCGTGGTGTCGTTCGTCGCGCTGCTGGTCCAGGACCTGTATCTGTTCCTGTTGTCCGATTCACTCGCCGTATTCGGCTCGTCATTACTGGTCATACAGGGCTCGGTATTCCTGGGGGGCGTGATCTGGGTCTGGTATTCCAGCCTCGCCAAAAAGAAGGGCTGGATCAGCTGAGACGTCGAGGCTCAGTTGCCAATCGTAATGAGGGTGAGCCCCACCAGCCCCTGCTGGGTGTTGTGTGATATTCCGCCCAGGTAGATCGTGTCGGACAGCAGGTTCGCCCAGTTGACCGTTATGGTCTCCGTCGAACCGGAATTGACGAACGGTGGTCCGGATGCCGTCATGTTGCCCTGATCGTCCACGACCCCGAAGGCCCACGCGAGCATCGTGTAGTTCGCGCCCGGGCCACCGCTTATCTCGTCGGTCTCGTAGCCGTGAACGAGCGCGCCATAGCAGCCGGCGGGCGGCCTGAACACGTTCACCTGTTCTTCCGCTGTCGGCCCGCCGCTTTCAGCGATCCGCGTGCCGCGGAAATCGAGTGGGTTGCATGTGCCGGGCTGGTAGTAGAGATACAGGTCCAGGTCGTCATCGCCGTCAGTCAGCGCATCGAACAGCGAGAATCTCACGTACAGCTGGTCGGCCGGCACCTGGACGAGATGCGGCGTCACGCCATTGCCTGACCTGAACGTAAAGGTCTTGGTCGGGTCGTTGTCGACGAAGCCGTTGATGACCAGCGGCTGTCGCAGGCCGTGCACGCCGGGTGCGTAGGAACCCGTGTAGCCGAACTCGACAGGGAAGCTGATGGAACCGCTGCCGCCGAAGCTCGTTACCTCTGCCGGCGCAGTAAGAGACACTGGTTTTACGGCGATCGTGCTGTAAACCGAGTGATCGTTGCTGGTCCATGTCAGCGAGCCGAAACGCCACAGGTCGAGCGGCCCCGATTCGTATGCGAGGGTCACTTCGAACGTTGTCGTCTGGCCCGGTCCGAGCGACAGGTTCGACGGCACCACGGTGACGCGGATTCCGGGCGGTGCGCTGATCGAAGCGACAAAGGTCTGGGACTCGTCGCTCACGTTCGTAACACGGCGGGAGACCGTCTGTTCGTTGGCGAGCCGCGCCAGCCCGATCGACGCTTGATTGAGATCTTCAGGTGCGAACGACACGCCGGCCCCTTCGAGTTCGTCGCAACGGGACTCGGCTACGGCAGGGGAGTCGGTGCCGCATGCGAACGCATCGAATTCGTCGTCGCTGACGTCATAGACGAGACCCGGATCGAGCGCATCGTTGGGCACGATGTGGCCGGCCCCGTAATCGAAGGGATTGGCGACGCTCTCGCCATCCGACTGCACGAGATCCTGGCGCGCGCTGGTCATTAGCGCGGACTTGATCGCGGACGGTCCCCATTCGGGATGCGCCTGCATGAGCAATGCCGCGGTTCCGGCGACGTGCGGCGTGGACATGGAGGTGCCGCTCAGGTACGCGAACGTCTCGTCCGGCATGGAGTTGGCCGTTTCCGGCGTGAAGCCCGCGAGAATATTGACACCTGGCGCCGTTACGTCGGGCTTTACGATGTCACGCACCGGGCCAGGTCCGCGCGCCGAAAACGTCGCCATGACGTTGCCGGTTTCGGGCTCGGTGAGAAGCAGGCTCTTTTCGAGCACCGCGGTCACGTCGTTCTCGGCCTCTATCTCGGCGACGATCAGGTTACCGTCCGCCTGGCCGATCATGACCGCCGGAATGTCGACGATGGCCGAGTTGCCGTTCATGACGATGGGGTCGCCGGCAATGCTGTAGACAACCGCAGCAATCGCGCCCGCATCGCCGGCATTCTGAATCTTGACGTCGAAGTTGCAGCCGCCACGCTCGATGAATGCGATGTTGCCGCTGACCTCCGTGTCGTTGATTAACGGCTCGCAGGCGTCAGCAGTGGTTCCTGTTCCGCTGGCGTCGTTGCCATCGTCAACGAGTATCAGCGGTGCCTCGATCGGGTCGCTGTCAGCCAGTGGCGGTGTAAAGTTGGCTTCCTTGACCGCATATTTGCCGGCGATCGATGGCGGCTCGTTGATCTGCATCGCCTCGACTGATGTTTCTCCGTCGCGCGTGGATGCGCCCACCGTTATCGCCCAGGGACCGCCGGCCGGCGAGCCAATCGTGCCGAGGTTGGGGCCCTCGTTGCCTGCCGCCACCACGGCAAGCACGCCGGCCTTGGTTGCATTCATCAGCGCAATGTCGTCGGGAGCCGTGATTTGCAGCATCGAGCTGCCGACCGAGTAATTGATGATATCGACGCCGTCCGCAACGGCGGAGTCGATGGCGTTTGCGAGATCCGACGTATTGCAGCTTGCTCGCGTATCCCCGGGGCGCAGCCAGCAGGCCTTGTATACGGCCACGCGCGCCCGCGGCGCGATGCCTTCGATGTTGCCGATCACGGTGCCGAATATGGAAGACTGAACCCGGTTACCGGCAGCCGTGGTCGCGGTGTGTGTGCCGTGACCGTCCACGTCGCGAGCCGACCGAATTTCTCCCGCATCGATCGGCCCCGAGTTTTCAGCGCCGGCGATGAAAAAGCGAGCGCCGATCAGCTTGTTGTTGCAGCTGGTTTCCTCGAAATTCTCTCCGGTCTCGCAGATGCCGTTCCAGTCTTCCGGCGGGTCGAAGACGAGCTTGTCCTCGCGCTTGTCGTAACGGCGGCACAACCAGCGCCCGAGAAATGAAACCTCTGCCCAGGTGCTGCGGCACAGGCTGGGCCGGTCAGCCTCCTGCGTATCCGCAAGTGCGGGGTGTTCCGGGTAGATCCCGCTGTCGATGAAGCCGATGACGATGCCGTCCCCATCCAGGCCTTCCGGTCCGCGGAGTCCGCCGTCCGAGTCAAAAAGCCCGAGAAAGTTCGGGCTGAAATTGGTTGCCAGCGGCCGGATTTCGTCTTCCCAGACATGCAGGACCTGCGGCATGTTTTCGAGCTTGTGCGCCTGCGTGGCGCTCATCTCGGCCGCAAACCCGTTGAAGCCATACCGGTAGCTGTAGATCTTCTTCGCGTCCGGCGCGGCCCGCATCAGAAGCTCCTCCTGCTCGGCGCGAAGCTTCTCGGCATAACTATCGATCGCGGGACTGGCCTTGTCGAAACGCACTCGTGGCGGCTTCTGCACGGCCCGGGTCGCGGCAGCCTTGCGCAACGTTGAGTAGTACTCCGCGGCCGACGGCGTGCGCAGCTGGACGATATATACCTTTCGCTCGGAAGGATCACTGACGTCTGCCAGCTGCAGGCCCCGGGCGATGCCCGCGTCGCGCAGCGGCGAGTCGCTGCCGGCATAGGCGCTAACCGCAGAGAGCGAGAGGCAAATACTGGTGAGAAGAGTGATCAGTTTCACGGAAGCTCCGGCAGCCGGCAGCCTGGAAGTCCGTGCCAGCGCGAGTAAGCGACTGACCGGCCGAGGATTTTTCTGAACCTACTTAAGAAGTATTTCCGAAGTGGTGGATTTTTAACGAACTTACCACATCCGGGACAGGCCCCGCTAGCAGGGAAAAGCGCAGTCAGTCGTTCAGGTAGCCCGCCACTTCCTCGTCCGTGAATTCGACACCGAGGCCGAGTACGAGGCGATTGACGAAGTTGAAATAGGCCGCGATCAGCGTCAGGTCGAGAATGTCCTGGTCGCTAAGGCCGACGGCCCGGAGTTCACCGAGATCGGACTCGGTCATGGCTTCGGGCGCGGACGTGAGCTTTTCTGCGTGGCGGACGATATTGGACAGGCGCGGCTCGAGCGTCTCCAGGCCGTCCGCGGTCATCAGCATGTTCAGCGTTTCTTCGTCCTTGATGAAGTGCCGCAAAGCCTCCGCATGATGATTGACACAGTATGCGCAGTCGTTTTCCGCGGAAACGACAACACCTATGGCTTCGCGTTCGGCGCGGCTCAGGCCGGACTTGCCGAACATCAGCGTCATGTAGAAGTCCAGGTGGCCGGACATCGCCTCGGGATTGAGGCTGTGTACCTTGAGGATGTTGGAGACTTTGCCGCGCTTTTCGACTAACTCCTCGTATATTTCGGCCAGGCGGCCATCGGCTTCGCCGATTTCGATCTCGTCAATCCAGGACATCGCTGCTCGCTACGGCACTATGGCCGACATTCCGGTCACCGGGGTCCTCGCGGTGTTCCACGAACTCGAATGTGGCAGCGCCTTCACCGAATACGAAAACCCGGCAGCTGCCCCATTCGGCCGGCAGGGACCATCGGGTGCCTGTTGCTACCTGCGCGCTCATTCGATGATTCTCGCAGCGCGCCTCGAATCGTTCGACGTTACCACTCACTTCGGCAAAAGAAAAATGAGGTCGCGCCGGTGTGTATGCCCAGAGGGGCGTGCCGTTGTCGCAATCGCAGGGATTGTAGATCGTTCCGGCGGCCACCATCGCTTCATCACCCTGGACCAGGTCCTCGAGCTGCCGGATCTTGTCCGAAAGGCCCGCGGGTGTCCGGGCATTTCCCGGTTCGGGGCGCAGCTGCGCGAGGGTGGCCAGGGCTTCGCCGTATTGCCGGGAGTCGATCTCGAGTTCGAGTATCCTGCCGAGAATCTCGACACGCTCCTCCCGCACCGTGTGGTGGGGCCTCGAATTGCCGGGTGGACACGACGACGACAGGATCCGTCGCCCGGCCGTCGTGGCCGAAGACGAAATTGATGCGGACCCAGCCCTCCTGGCCGCGACGCATCTTGCCGTCGGGAAAGTCAGGCGCCGGCTGCTCTATGACCGTGGCAGAGATCCCTTTGGTGTCCATCTCGACATCGAATTTCTTCGCCAGTGCCGGAGACGAGACCAGGGCTATACTGCTACCCACCAGCACAGCGATTAGCTGCCGGAAATAGTCGCGATGGGTTCGCAGCACAGGGTAGTGCCGTTACTCAGCCGGGTCCCGGCGCTAATCTGGCCACAGATCAGAGATTTACAGCCAGTCGCGAGGCTTCAGGTAGTCGGTGTAAAGCTGTTCCTCGGGGGAGCCGGGCTCCGGCCGCCAGTCGTATTCGTAACGCACCCGGGGCGGCAGCGACATCAGGATCGACTCCGTACGGCCGCCGGACTGTAGCCCGAACAGGGTGCCGCGGTCGTAAATCAGGTTGAATTCAACATAGCGGCCGCGCCGGTAAAGCTGGAATTCCCGCTGCCTTTCTCCGAAACGATGCTTGCGGCGTTTCCGGACAATGGGCGCGTACGCTTTCATGAAGCTGTCGCCGACCGAGCGCACGAACTCGAAGCTCCTGTCGAAACCCAGGTCGTTGAGATCGTCGAAGAACAGGCCGCCGACACCGCGTGTCTCATTGCGGTGCTTGAGAAAGAAGTACTCGTCACACCATTGCTTGTACTTCGGATAACGGTCTTCACCAAAGGGGTCGCAGGCGCGTTTCGCTGCCTCGTGCCACGCGACGACGTCCTCGTGAAAGGGGTAGTAAGGCGTCAGGTCGAAGCCGCCGCCGAACCACCACACGGGATTGTTGTCTTCGTCTCCCGCGCTGAAGTAACGCAGGTTCGCGTGCGTCGTCGGAATGTAGGGGTTCTCGGGGTGTAACACGAGCGAGACGCCCATCGCCTGGAACCCCTGCCCGGCGAGATCGGGACGGGACCTGGTCGCCGATGGTGGCAGTTGCTCGCCGAACACGTGCGAGAAGTTGACCCCGGCCTGCTCGAAAATGCCTCCGCGCTTGAGCACGCGGCTCTCTCCGCCACCACCCCCCGGCCGATCCCAGGCGTCGCGAAGAAACGTCTCCTTGCCGTCCAGCACTTCCAGTTCCGCGACGATCCGGTTTTGCAGTGACCGCAAATAATCTTTGACCTGGCTGATGTCGCTCATGATCGTCCCGGTCTCAGTACTTTTCCGGTTTCGAGTTCCCTGATCTCCGACGGTCCGCTGGAGGGCCCGCACTCACCCGGGACGACATAGTCTACGAGACGCCCGAAGTTGCGGCGCAGGACGAACGTGTTTCGGGCAACGGGCCTGCCTGCGACGTTCGCGCTCGTGGACACGATCGGCATGTCCACGGCATCGCAGATCGCAGCCGCGGTCGGGTTAGTAGTGATGCGCACAGCAAGGCCGGGGTTGTTACCCGTGACGATTGCCGGAACCTGCACCGCGGGCCTGACGATCCAGGTGACAGGCTGTTTCGGGTCCGGTTCGGGCAGCGCACTATGCATGGCCGGGTCGATCCAGTCGTCGAACTGGCCGGGCCGCGCCGCGATGAGTATGAGTCCCTTTTGCGGGCTGCGCTCCTTGATGCGGAGAATTCTCGCGACCGCGTCGATATCGTCGGGCAGGCAGCCGAGGCCGAATACGCCTTCTGTCGGGTACGCGATCACGCCGCCGCCCAGCAATATGTCGCAAGCCCGCCTGGCAGCCATCATCACAACGTTGCTCCGCTAGTCGACCGGCTTCTTCTTTGCGGCCTTCTTTTTTGTTTTCTTCTTGGTTTTCTTTTTTGCCGCTTTTTTCTTCGCGGCCGCTTTCTTCGGGGCAGCTTCGCCGGATGCTTTTTTCTTTGCCTTCTTCTTCCCGCGCCTGCCGCGTTCCGGTGCCGCCGCCAGCAGTTCCTGGCACTCCTCGAGCGTCAGGGATTTCGGGTCGCGATCCTTCGGCACCCGTGCATTCTTCTGCTTGTTCGTAATGTACGGGCCGTAGCGGCCGTTCAGGACCTGGATGCCTTCTTCCTCGAAGTCCTGGATGATGCGATTTGCATCTTCGATTTTCTTGAGTTCGATGAGCTCGAGCGCACGTGGTAACTCGATAGTGTAGGGATCGTCGTCCCCGCGGATAGAAACGTACTTGTCGCCGTAACGAACGTACGGCCCGAAACGACCGATGCTGGCCGAGACCGGCAGGCCGTCGGGCGTTTCGCCCAGCTGGCGCGGCAGCTTGAACAACTCCATCGCCTCTTCGAAGGTGATGTCGTTCATCTTCTGGCCAGGCCGCAGGCCCGCAAATTTCGGTTTCTCCTCGTCGTCCTTGGTGCCGATCTGCACGAACGGCCCATAGCGACCCATGCGAACCGTTACGGGTTTACCGGTTTTCGGGTCCGTCCCGAGCTCGCGCGCCTGTGCAACCTGCTCGCGCGTGACTGAAGATTCCTTCTCTTCGCACAGCTCGTGAAACGGGCGCCAGAAGTTGTCCAGCAACGGCACCCAGTCTTTTTCACCCAGCGACACCGCGTCGAGATCGTCCTCGAGGCGTGCCGTGAAGTCGTAGTCGACGTACTGCGTAAAGTGGTCGGTCAGGAATCCGTTGACGATCCGCCCTATGTCCGTCGGCAGGAAACGCTTGCCGTCCATCTCGACGTACTCGCGGTTCTTCAGCGTCGCGATGATGTTCGCATAGGTCGACGGACGCCCGATGCCGTATTCCTCGAGCGCCTTGACGAGGCTCGCTTCCGTGTAGCGTGGTGGCGGCTCCGTGAAATGCTGCTCCGGACGGAGCTCGTCGAGATCGACGACGTCGCCCTCTTCAATCTCCGGCAACAGGCGGTCGCCTTCATCGTCCTTGGCGTCATCCTTGCCCTCCTGGTACACGGCGATGAAGCCGGGTTCGACCAGCACGGAGCCGTTGGCGCGGAAGACATGGCCGTCTTGTTCCGGGCCCGCGGCGAAATCGATCGCTACCGTGTCGAACACGGCGGGGACCATCTGGCAGGCCATCGTGCGTCTCCAGATCAGGGAATAAAGCCTGAACTGGTCATCCTCGAGTACGCCCTTGAGGTCTTCGGGATGGCGTGCCGCGGAGGTTGGCCGAACAGCCTCGTGCGCTTCCTGTGCGTTCTTCGACTTGGTCTTGAACTGGCGCGGCTCTTCAGGAACGTTTTGCTTGCCGTAGCGTTCCGCAATTACATCGCGAATCTCGCTCACCGCAACCTCGGCCAGGGTTACCGAGTCGGTACGCATGTACGTGATGAGGCCGACATTGCCTTCGCCGGGCAGCTCGATGCCTTCATAGAGCCGCTGCGCCGTGCGCATGGTGCGCTGCGTGTTGAACCCCAGCTTGCGCGATGCCTCCTGCTGCAGCGTGGATGTCGTGAACGGCGCGGCCGGATTGCGACGGCGCTGTTTCCGCGTGACGCTGAGCGTCTTCAGCTTCCCGTCTGCGGCCTCGAGCAGTGTCTTCTCTACCTCGCGCGCTGCCGTTTCGTTTTCGAAACTGAATTGTTCGACCTTGTCGCCCCTGTAGGCCACGAGCCGCGAAGCAAACGGCTGTTTGTCCTTGCTCAGGTCGGCTTCGATGCTCCAGTACTCACGAGCCTTGAAAGCTTCGATCTCGAGTTCGCGCTCAACGATCATCCGCAGGGCAGGGCTCTGGACGCGGCCGGCCGATAAACCGGGCTGCACTTTTTTCCAGAGCAGGGGCGACAGGTTGAAGCCGACGAGGTAGTCGAGCGCACGGCGTGCCTGCTGAGCACCCACGAGGTCGCCGGAAATGTCACGCGGATGCTCGATCGCTTCCTGGACGGCGTTCTTCGTGATTTCGTAAAAGACGACACGATGCACGGGCTTGCCGTTCAATGCGTCCTTCTCTCTCAGCAGTTCGATCAGGTGCCAGGAGATGGCTTCGCCTTCGCGGTCGGGGTCAGTTGCAAGATAGAGTGCGTCGGCCTTCTTCAACGCGCGAACAATCGCGTTCACGTGTTTCTCGCTGCGCTCGATGATCTGGTATTTCATTGCAAAATCGTTGTCCGGGTCGACGGCCCCCTCCTTGGGAACGAGGTCGCGGACGTGGCCGTACGACGCCATCACCTCGAAATCCTTTCCGAGATATTTGCTGATGGTTTTCGCCTTTGCGGGCGACTCGACGATGACAAGATTCTTGGACATATAATGAAAAACCGCGGTCAATGCCGCGGTTGAATTACATACTTCGTCGCAGCGTGTCAAGAAATGGCGAATCCGGCACGCTGCAAACCGGGTTCATTCTGCGCTAGTGAACGGCCCCTGTATTCTCCTCGAAAACGAGGTCTTCCATGCGCGCATACGCCAGTTCCTGGCCCGGCTGGCTGAACAGGACCATCAATACCACCCACTTGATCTGCTCGACGTCAATATCCGGCGCATCCAGCGCCAGCAGCCTGTCTACGAGGATTTCGCGCTGGGCCGGCGACAGGATGCCGATCTGCTCCAGGTAGGAAATATAGCCGCGACAAGAGACGTCGAGCCGCTCCTGCTCGACATTGTTATAGATGCGAGTGCCGCGTGCGGTCTGTGCGTTGAATACGAGTCCTTCCTGGTCTTCGGAGAGGCATTCCAGCCAGTCGAGTGCGCGGTCGATCTCCGCATCGCCGAAGCCGGCGCTCGCCAGCTCGCCACGAAGTTCGTTTTGATCGGGTTCCGGGTCTTCGTCGGTGTCGACGTACGTTTCAAACAGGTACATCAATACGTCGAGTACATTTTCTTTCATGCCTGGAGCGGCTCCCTTGGTAGCTGGCGTTTGACCAAATATCTAGCTCAGTACTGAGTAGCGTCCCCCGGACTGCTTCTCGATCTTTCCTTCTAGCTCCAGGATCAGAAGCATGGAGGAAACATGATCGATCGTCAATCCGGAGCGCTCGACGAGTTCGTCAGCGCTCACCGGGTCGTGTCCGATTGCCTCCAGCAGTTTTACATACTCCCCGTCTGCTTCGTGCTCGACCGCCGGCAGCCGGCCGGACGGCGTGGATTCGTCCAGCATCTCCAGCAGGTGTCCCGCCAGCGGTGCAAGCTCGGCCAGGATATCGTCAGCTGCCTCAACGAGTTTCGCACCCTGGCGGATGAGCTGATGGCAGCCGCGCGACAGCGGGTTATGAATAGACCCGGGGATTGCGAAGACTTCCCGCCCCTGTTCCGCTGCAAGTCGAGCGGTTATCAGGGAGCCGCTGCGCCGTGCGGCCTCGACAACGAGGGTGCCCAGGCTGAGGCCGCTGATCAGGCGATTGCGCTGGGGGAATAGCGCGCGGTTGGGCGCGGTTCCAAGCGGGAATTCGCTGACCAGTGCGCCCTGCCGGGCGATATCCCGGGCGAGATCACGATTTCCTGCGGGGTAGATGCTATCGATCCCGTGACCGAGAAAGGCGACCGTGGGAGCCCCCGCCGCGAGCGCTCCACGGTGGGCGGCTGCGTCGATCCCCTGCGCGAGACCGCTGACGATACAGAAACCTGTCGCGCCAAGGTGGCGGGCGAATTCGAAGGCGTTTCTTGCTCCCCCGGTCGTCGGGTTGCGGCTGCCGACGATCGCGAGACCGGGCAGGTGCAGGATTTCCGGATTCCCGTCGATATAGAGCTGCGCCGGCGGGCTGCTTATTCTCGCGAGCAGCTCGGGATACGCGTCATCGCCGAGCCTGACCACGTGGTGGTTCTCGTCTTGTAACCACTCGTTCTCGTCCACCGCGGTTCCCGGGTACTGCGTCAAGGTCCTTCAATCATAACGCGGCGGCCTCGCAGCGCGGCAGCTCTATTTTCAGAGCAACGCGCAAAAAAAACGGCGCCCGCAGGCGCCGTCTTATGATATTCGCGAATAACGGGTCAGATCGGGTTCCGGACCGTGTCGTGAATGTGGATGGCCTGCCTGGCTTCCATCACGAGCCCATAGCCGATGCGGTCATAGACCTTGAATACCATCAGGGTACCGGCTTCCTCATCGGGGAGACGAACCTTGCCTCCGCCGAAGCGGTCTTTTACGGTCTCGCCCGTCTGGAATACCGTCAGCACGTCGCCAACCGAAAGACCGTCGCGCGTGCCGCGGTTCAGCACGACAACCTGGTACTGCCCAATCTGCGTGACTCCGCCCACGACCGAAATGATGCGCCCATCGATGGGGCTGCTCGGTGCGCGCGGGTAGAAGTTCAGCGGGATATCCACCGACTCCGGAATGAGCTTGTCACCGGGAATCGCTTCCTGGTTGGTATCCGTCAGCGCGACCGTCGCCGGGTCGCCGCCGCGGCGAAGCGTGCCTTCGCCGATAAACTTGCCCTGGTAGCCGATCAGCTTGTTGTCATCGGGATCGATAAGGGGGCCGCCCACCTCCACTACGTTATACCGTGAGCCGAGCTGGGCATCATCGAGTCCGCGGACGTAAACAACGTTGCCGGCCGCTGCGATGAGGTGATCGCCACGCGTCTCGAGCAGATACGGCAGCCGATCCGTCTCACGTTTCTCGAGTACGGCACCGCTCGACAGGAATGCGGAAACAGATTCGTAAGGGATGCTCGTTACCGCCTGCGTAATCGGCGATACGCGTGCCTGCGGCGACATGCGATAGGTCGAAGCACGCACGTTGGTTATGCGGGGCTGGCCGTCGATGTAAACGAGCGCCAGGACGTCACCGGGGTAGATCAGGTGCGGGTTCTCGATCTGGGTGTTGATATGCCAGATCTCGGGCCAGAACCACGGGTCTTTCAAGAACGTGGCGGCGATGTCCCAGAGCGTGTCGCCGACCTTTACCACGTACTCGTTGGGGTGGTTGTCGGCGAGCGGCACGGGTTCGCTGACGCGCTGGATGACCGGGCCGCTGTATTCGGGAACTGACGACTGTCCGGAGCTGTCATAGCTTTGCGGCGGCGCGCTTGCCGGTGCCGGAGTCGGGACGTCGTCATCGTCGTTCGCGAACGGATTCAATGAGCAACCGGCCAGGGTGGCGGCCAGCGCAACAGCGGTGAGCCGAATGAAGGTGTTCAGGCTTTGTGTGCGGGGGACCATAGTTCGCGGGTGCTCCATATTTGCGGATTCAAACCGGGCCTTGCGCGGCATTGCTATAATATGTCGTTCCGGCATTGCCACGGCTGCCAATTACGTCACATTTCCGGCCCAAAAAGCGCTCGGAGACGCCTCGTGATTGGCCGCATTTTCTGAAACTTATTCAATTAAGTCAAACGTTTAGAGAATTTTTATAGATTTTGACGCGAGATACGGGTGAAATAATTATGTCCTGAACGGGTCATATTGGACGCTCCCACCCGGAAATCGCTGCAGGCGAATTATGGCAAAACTGACGATTCTGGAATTCCCCGATCCGCGACTGCGCAAGAAGGCAGTGCCCGTAGAGACGGTCGACGACGAGTTGCGTGCGCTGATCGACGACATGTTCGAAACGATGTACGCCGCGCCCGGCATAGGGCTTGCCGCGACGCAAGTCGATGTTCACCGACGCCTGCTCGTGGCAGACGTGTCCGCGGACAACGATGATCCGCACGTGTTCATCAACCCCGAGATCGTCGAAAAGGATGGGGTGACCGTTACCGAAGAGGGCTGCCTCTCGGTTCCCGGCTATTTCGAGGAGGTGAAGCGCGCGGAACACATACGTGTGCGTTATCTCGACCGCGACGGCGGTGAGTGCGAAGGCGAGTTCGAGGGGCTGCTCGCCGTCTGCGTGCAGCACGAGATCGATCACCTCGACGGCAAGCTCTTCGTCGATTACCTGTCCGAGGCGAAGCGGTCCCGGATTCGCAAGAAACTCGAGAAAGAGCGTCGCCACCAGTCCGCCGCGGTGGTCGTGTGATCGCCTTCACCCGCTGACCGAAATCCCGTCATGAGCGATGCGCGAGTGCTGTTTGCCGGTACGCCGGAATTCGCGCTCGCGTCGTTGCGGGCGCTGACCAACGCGGGCATCACGCCGCTCGCGGTACTGACGCAGCCGGACCGCCCTGCCGGGCGCGGCAAGCGGCTTACTGCAAGCCCTGTCAAACGATTCGCCGTAGACCAGGATATCGAGGTATTGCAGCCCGTTACGCTCAAGGACCCGGGCACCGTTGCGCAGATTGCGGCGTTCAAGCCGGACATCCTCGTGGTGGCGGCCTACGGGCTCATTCTTCCGCAGAACGTTCTCGATATTCCAAAAAAAGGCTGCCTCAACGTGCATGCTTCGCTGCTGCCGCGATGGCGCGGCGCGGCACCGATACAGGCGGCAATTCTCGCGGGTGACGCAGAAACGGGTGTGAGCCTGATGGCGATGACGGCGGGCCTCGACTGCGGGCCGGTCTATGTCGAGGAGGCGATTGCCATCGGCGACGAGGAGACGGCGGGTGAACTGCACGATCGGCTGGCGACGCTCGGCGGCGAACTGCTGGTGCGTCATTTCGACGCTATCGTCGGCGCTACGCTCCACGCGACCGAACAGGACGATTCCCGGGCGACGTATGCCGGGAAGATCAGCAAGCAGGACGCACGGCTGGACTGGCAGCGGCCGGCGGTCGAGCTGCATCGCCGGGTGCGTGCCTACAACCCGGTGCCGGGCGCCTTCTTCCTGCTGGATGACATGCCCGTCAAGTGCTGGCAGGCGAGCGTCGTTGCAGGTGCTACGGGTACGCCGGGCGAAGTCCTGTCAGCGGATCGCGATGGCATCGTCATCGCGTGCGGCCGGGACGCGCTGCGCCTCGACAGCCTGCAGCGCCCCGGCAAGCGCCCGGTGACTGCGGGCGAGTTTGCCGGCAGCGTGGCGATGGCCGGCCGGCGGCTGAGCTGACCGGCATGTCCCGCGACCGCCAGGGTGCGCGCCTGCGGGCCACGGCGGCGGAGGTGGTCGATGCCGTCGTTACCTCGGGCAGGTCACTCGATGCCGCCCTCTCCGCCCACGAACCCAGGGTGGCGACGGAAGACCGTGCTTTGTTGCGGCTGCTCTGCTACGGCACGTTGCGACGTCACTGGCGCCTGAAGTTCTGGATAGCGCAGCTCCTCGATCGTCCGCTGAAACGAAAAGACAGCGTCATCGATGCGCTGCTGGCGATCGGGCTCTACCAGCTGACGGATACCCGTATTCCCGATCATGCGGTGGTGTCGCAGACGGTGGAAGCGTCACGGCTGTTGCGCCGGCCGAAACTCGCGGGTCTGCTGAACGCTGTCATGCGCCGTTTCCTGCGCGAGGATGTGGCGTCGTCCGAGCCCGAAGATGCCGAGGCTATCTACGATCATCCGCAGTGGCTGATCGATATGATCGAAAGCGATTGGCCCGGCCATAGCGATGCAATCCTGGCGGCGAACAACGCGCGTGCGCCGATGTGGCTGCGAGTGGATGCGTCCCGGGCGACAGCACTGGAGTATGAGCGGCAGCTGCGCGACGTCGGCATCGCGGCAGAGGCGTTCGAAGCAGTCGACGGCGCACTGAGGCTCACGGAGCCCGTTTCCGTGCACGAGTTGCCCGGTTTTGCGGACGGCCTCGTCTCGGTGCAGGACGCCGCGGCGCAGCTGGCGGCGCCGTGGCTGCTGAAGAAAGGAGACCGCCGCGTCCTCGACGCGTGCGCAGCACCGGGCGGAAAAAGCGGGCACCTGCTGGAGCTCGGTGGTGCGGAGATCGATCTGACCTGCGTGGACAGCGACGAAAAGCGGCTGCATGCGGTTGAGGAAAATCTCACGCGGCTGGGCCGGTCCGCGACGCTCGTGTGCGCCGATGCATCAACGCCACAAGGCTGGTGGGATGGTGAGGCCTTCGATGCCATCCTTCTGGATGCACCCTGTTCGGCGACCGGCGTCATCCGCCGCCATCCGGACATCAAGTTGCTCCGCCGGGCGTCGGATATCGCGTCGCTCAGCGGCCTGCAGCGCAGACTGCTCGACAGTCTCTGGCCGCTGCTGGCGCCGGGCGGCCGACTGCTGTACGTGACCTGCTCGGTGCTCGCTGACGAAAATGACGAGGTCGTGGCTTCATTCGTCGAAGCCACGGCGGATGCACGAGAGGATGATGCGTTGCAAAATAACAACATCCGCGATCTAATGCAGCGCAAGGCGTACGGATTCCAGGTCCTGCCGGGCACGGCGGACATGGACGGGTTCTATTACGCCTGCCTGGAGAAGGCTGGCTGAGCATACATGTCGACAAGAAAAGACCAGGGGCTGGGCGGGATGATACGCGGCGGAATGATCGCCGCTGCCCTCGTCTTGTTCGGCGGCGTTGCCCTGGCGCAGGACCCGGTGGAGCGCGCCGGGTACTTCGAGGTTCGTTCGGCCTCGACGGAGCTGGTCGGTGGCGTCTACATGCTCGACGCAAGGCTGCAGCTCGTGCTTTCCAGCGAAGCGCTGAATGCGCTCAATAGCGGAGTACCGCTCACAATAGAACTCCAGGTGCAGGTCATCCGGTCGCGGCGGTTCTATCTCGATGCACTGGATGCCGAACTCGCATTCCGCTTCGAACTCGAATACCGGCCAATCAGCCAGCGCTATATCGTCCGTAACCTGAACACCGGCAACCAGGACTCGTTCGCGACACTGTATTCGGCGCTGAACTATCTGGGCCGTGTGCAGCGGCTGCCCGTTATCGACGAGTCGCTGCTCATCCCCGACCGCAACTACCGGGTGCGACTCCGCGCCCTGCTGGCCACGGAGCAGTATTCGGCGCCGCTGCGGCTCCTTTTCTTCTGGCGCGACGAGTGGCAGCTCAAGAGCGAGTGGTACGAATGGACACTCGAACGATAAAGCGCACCTTCATCGGCGTGCTCGCCGTGTCCGGCGTGCTGCTGTCGCTCTCCGCGCTGTTCCTGCTCAGCGTCACCGCGCAGAATTCCGAGCAATTCGACCGCCTCCACAACGTGCTCGTTGCCGTTAATATCGCAGGCGCGGTCCTGCTGCTCGTGCTGCTCATTGGCAACCTGATTCGCCTGCTGCGCGACTATCGCGAGAACGTCCCCGGGGCGCGGCTCAAGGCCCGAATGGTCGGTATGTTCGTGGGTCTCGCCGCGTTGCCGCTGTTCGTCGTTTTCTACTTCGCCGTGCAGTACATCAACCGCGGTATCGACTCCTGGTTCGACGTCGAGATAGAAGACGGGCTCGGCAGCGCCGTCGAAGTGGTACAGGCCGTTTTCGACGTGCAGATGCGCGAGAACCTGGCGGCGACGCGCGAGATCGCGGAACGGCTTGCGGTGGTAAACGAGCGGCGTTTCGTATTCGAGCTCAGCAAGCTTCGCCGGGAGGCCGGTGCGAGCGAGATGACGCTGTTCGGCAATAACGCACAGATTCTCGCGACCAGCTCCGACCGCTCGACCGCAACGCTGCCGAGACCACCGATCGACGTGATGGAAATGCTGACGGTCGACAGGCCGAATCACGTCAGCCTGGACGAGAACGAAGACGGTCTCTACGAGATTCGCACCGCGGTGCTTTTCAGGGTCCGGGGCCGGAGAGAGCCGGTCGGAGTCCTGCAGGGGCATTTCCCGACAACCGAGCGAGTCAGCCGGCTGGCATCGAGCGTGGACGAAGCGCAAACCGGCTACAAGCGGCTGGAGTTCCTGCGCGAAGGCCTGAAGGTCACGTTCACATTGACGCTCACGGTCGTCCTGATGCTGTCGCTGCTGGCGGCGATCTACGCGGCACTGATGTTGTCGCGGCGACTCGTCGCGCCGATCCAGGATCTGGTTGCCGGCACGCGCGCAGTTGCGGCAGGCGACTTTGATACGCGGCTGCCGTCGCCTTCCCGCGACGAGATCGGTTTTCTCATTAATTCCTTCAACGACATGACCCAGCGCCTGGCGGCAGCCCGGCGCGAGACACGTCTCAGCCAGGCGCTCGTCGAAGCGGAGCGCGCAAACCTCGAGGTCATACTTGCGCGCCTGTCGACCGGTGTCGTCGCGATCGATCCCGACCTCCGCATACGCACGGCAAACCAGGCATCCGGCGCCATCCTGAATGTGGATCTCGAAAGTCGTATCGGCGAATACCTGCCCGACATTGCGCGGAACGAGCCGCTACTCGACCAGTTCGTCGACGTCGCACGTGTCCACCTCGACGCCGGTGAGACGGAATGGCGCGAGCAGATCGTCCTGCGCGGCGAGGTAGGCCGGCGTGTGCTGACCTGCGCGTGCACGGCGCTGCCGGGTGAGCGTGACCAGGCAGGCGGTTACGTGGTCGTATTCGATGACATTACCGGCCTTCTGCAGGCGCAGCGCGATGCCGCCTGGGGCGAGGTCGCCCGGCGCCTGGCGCACGAAATCAAGAACCCGCTGACGCCCATACAGCTGTCAGCCGAACGCCTGCGCCGCAAGTACCTGGACAAGATGTCGGGCGAAGAGGCCCAGATTCTCGATCGTGCGACGCATACGATCGTGCAGCAGGTGGAGGCCATGAAGGAGATGGTCAACGCCTTCAGCGACTATGCGCGTGCGCCAGACATGGACATCAATCGTTTCGATCTCGACAAGCTCGTCCACGAGGTAGTCGACCTGTACCGAGCACAGGACAGCGGCGTCAATATCGTCGTTACGTCGGATCCGACGATGCCGATGCTCGAAGCCGATGAAGGCCGGGTGCGCCAGATCCTGCACAACCTGTTGCGTAACGCAATGGAGGCACTCGAGCATACAGCCGATCCACGGATCGACATACATGCGAGCGCCGCGGAGTTCGGAGGCGTCGAATTTGCACAAATCAAAGTCGAGGACAACGGGCCGGGGTTCGACGCCGGCGATATCAGCCAGGTCTTCGATCCTTACGTTACGACCAAGCCCAAGGGAACCGGGCTCGGACTGGCGGTCGTTAAGAAACTGGTCGAGGAACACGTGGGCACGATCCTGGCCGAGAACAGGAAAGACGGAGGCGCGGTTATCAGCATCAGACTGCCGATGAACGAGGCGGCACGCGAAGCGATGATTGCGAAAGGCACCAGCCGTAGTGAGAAGAGGAGGGAAAGAGCATGAGCAATCCCCGGGTGCTCGTGGTCGATGACGAAGCCGACATTCGTGCGTTGATCCAGGAAATTCTGTCGGAGGAGGGCTACGGTGTCACCGTGGCGGCCAATGCCGAAGAAGCAAGGTCTGCGCGACGCGGCGATAATTTCGACCTGATACTCCTCGATATATGGATGCCGGACACCGACGGCATAACTCTCTTGCGTGAGTGGTCAGATGGGGGCGACCTCAAATGCCCCGTCGTAATCATGTCGGGCCACGGCACCGTTGACACGGCCGTAGAAGCGACACGCCTCGGTGCGCATGATTTCGTGGAGAAACCTTTGTCTCTCGCAAAACTCCTGCGAACGGTAGAAGGTGCGCTGGAGTCCGCTGGCAGGCAGGCGAGCGCTGCTCGTGGCACCCTGCCCCCGCTGCTCGCGCCAGTCGGCCGGAGTGCGCTGATGCAGACCTTGCGCGACAAGGTCAAGCAATACGCGCGGCACGACGCGTCCGTGCTGGTGGCCGGCGAATCCGGGACCGGCCGCAGCGCATTTGCCCGCTACCTGCACGCGCTGAGCAGTCGCGCGGACGGTCCCCTGATCGACATAACGGCTGCCACATTGACCGACGATACGCTCGAGGAAAGCCTGCTGGGAAGCGAACGGGGTGGCGAGGTTCACATGGGCGCTTTCGAGAAAGCGAGCGGGGGTACGCTGGTCATCGACGAACTCACCGATCTCAGCCCGGCCGCCCAGAAGATCCTGTTCAGCGTGCTCGAGGACGGCAGCTTCACTCGCAAGGGCGGCAACAGTCCCCTGTCGCTCGACGCAAGAGTCGTCGCAACCGTGGGGGCGGATTACGAAGACAAGGTCCGCACCGGGGATCTGCGTCGCGACCTCGTCGCGAATCTCGGCGTCCTGATGCTGCGGGTGCCGCCGCTACGTGAGTATTCGGAGGATGTCCCGGAGCTCCTTAACTACTACGTGGACAAACTTGTGGATTCCGAAGGGCTCGGGTTCAGGCGTTTCAGCGTTGCCGCGCAGAACCGGCTCAGGAACTACCCGTGGCCGGACAATGTCCGCGAGCTCAAGAACCTCGTTCGCCGCCTGTTGATGTCCGACTCCGAAGACGATATCTCGCTCGAGGAAGTGGAAGCGGAGATAATGAGTACAGCCCCCGACGACGAGCCACTGGTCAAGCAGGACCTGCTGGCCCTGCCTCTGCGCGAGGCGCGCGAGCAATTCGAGCGTGCCTACCTGCAGCAACAGCTCGTGTTATGCGATGGCAAGGTAGGGCAGCTCGCGAAGCGCGTCGGCATGGAGAGAACCCACCTCTATCGAAAACTTCGCTCACTGGGCGTCGATTTCAAATCGGTCGGCGCCGAGGACTGAACTGTGGTGAACGGGGGCTGCGGCGACGATTTTTCTCGTCATGGCTCCCTTCGGTCCGCTTTACTTCCTCGAAAAACATCGCCGCAGCCCGCCCGTAGGCATAGTCGTGCGCAGCAGGCGAGCCGGGGCGTTTTTCGACCGAAGTAAAGCGCAGCCGTGCGAAGCGCGGCGAGCCATGAGGGAGAGAAATGCCCCGGGCGCCTGCGGTTAGTTGTGCTCGCCGTGCGGGAGCGTTTCGAGAGCTGCCCTAGGGAGATTCTTCGGGAAAGGTGCGGCGAGTTACGGGGGGTCGGTCGGCGGGTGTGATGCGGCCATCGGGGTGAAAGGTGAGCCCCGGGCTGCCGAAGTCTTCGATGCTCAGTCCGCGTATCAGCCTGAGAGCGCGTCCTTGCGGGTCCAGTGTCGGGCCGGCCGGGCGCAGCTGGTGAGTCGAAATGATCTCGCCGTCGACAAAACGACCCTCGTCGTCGAGAGTGGCGATCAGGATGGGTGCCACCCCTTTGATGCCGGCGACGCTGATCCCGTAATAGGTTGCGAAGTTGCCGAGACTGTATGCGATCAGCCGGTCGTTGTAGCGCTCCATCGCGCGAACGACGTGCGGGCCGTGGCCGATGACGAGGTCCGCGCCGGCGTCGACGACCATGCGGGCGAAGCGCACGACGTCGCCGCGGGGCTCGCCATAATATTCTTCGTCGGCAAAAGGCAGGTGGGTGACGTCGCGCCCTTCCGCGCCACCGTGAAACGACACGATGACGATGTCGTGCGTGTCGGCAAACTTGCGAACTGTCTGCTCCGAGAGCGCATAGTCCAGCAGCATGTTCGAGTTCTTCGTTACGGCATAGGCAAGCACCGCGACGCTCAGGCCTTTTACCTCTAAACTCGCGAAATCACCCTCCCTGCCGGAATGGCGAATACCCGCAGCGGCGAGAGCCTGCATCGTGGCCGTGCGTCCCTCTTCTCCAAAATCACGCGCGTGATTGTTGGCGAGGCTCAATACGTCGAAACCCGCAGCCCGGTAGTGAAAGGCGTAACGGGTCGGGGACCGAAACAGGTAGCAGGCTTTGGGGTTGCTGCATTTCTTTCCCGGTTCGCCGCCGTCTACAAGCACGCCCTCGAGGTTGCCGAAGGCGAGGTCGGCAGGCCAGAGCCAGGGCGTGACGCCGGCGAGAAAGCCCACGCCGTCGTCGTCGGGCAGGTGGTTCTCGGGGTAATCGGTGCCGATCATCATGTCGCCGACCGCGGCGACGCTGATGCTGGTTGTTACGCGCACCGGCTCGGCGACCTCGACGGGCTCCGCGGCGGGTGCGGCTTCCTCCGGTGCAGCAGGTGCCGGCGGCGGTAGCGGCGCAGTCGTCGAGCAGGCCGTGAGCCAGCCGAGCATGAGCGCCGCAAGGCTATGCTTCAGCCTACTCACCAAGACGAATGCGGATCGCGTCTATCTTTGCCGCGCGCAATCGGCTGCGCAGCATGTTGAGTTCTTCGAGGTCGTCCGTCGGGCCGATGCGCACACGGTGATAGGTCTTGTCGTCGATCGTCACGCGCTGGATCGTCGATTCGATGCCCTGCAGCGCGAGTTGCGCGCGCCGCCGGTCGGCATCCTCGTAGCGAGTGAAGGACCCGGCCTGGAGAATATAGAGGCCGGGCTTCACGACCGCGCGCGGCTCCGTATCGGCTGTTACGTCAGGCTCCTGTTCCGGAATAACGACCTCGAAATTCGGCAGCATGTCGTAAAACGTGAAACGGCTCGCCTGCGGCTCTTCCGCCGCTTCCTCGATTGCTGTTGTCTCGCCATTTTCGTCGATGGCGCTCTCGAGACTGGCGGGCTGCCTGGCCACCGGCGGCGGGGCGGGCTGCCTGTCGCGAACGAAAATCGCGAACGCAACGGAAAGTCCGATCGCGAGGCCGAACAGCATCCAGACCCAGCCCGGGTACTCCTGCTTGCGGCTGGTCGATCTGCGACGCTTGCTACGCTTCTTTGCCATTACATCGTGTCGGGTGCGGATACGCCGAGGATAGCGAGGCCGTTGGCGATGACCTGGCGCGTCGCCTCGCACAGGCTGAGGCGTGCGTCGCGCAGCAAGTCTTCGCCGACAATAAAGACGTGGGCGTTGTAATAGGTATGGAAGTCATTGGCCAGGTCGCGCAAATAATGGACCAGGTGCTGTGGTGCAAGATTGCTCGCGGCCAGGTCGATAACTTCCGGATACCGGCTCAGCGTCGTCATCAGTGCGTGTTCCTGGGATTCTTCCAGCAAGGCCAGGTTTGCACAGCGGTCGGGCCGCTCCCAGGTGTAGTTCTTCTCTTCCAGCTGGCGAAAAACGCTCGCGATCCGCGCATGCGCATACTGGATGTAATACACGGGGTTGTCGTTGGACTGGGACTTTGCGACGTCGAGGTCGAAGTCCAGGTGCTGGTCGTTGGAGCGCGAGACGTAGAAGAAACGCGCCGCGTCATTGCCGACCTCGGCCCGCAGTTGCCTCAACGTGTCGAACTCTCCGCTGCGCGTCGACATCTGCACCTTCTTGCCACCGCGATACAGGGCGACGAACTGCACGAGCTGCACCTCGAGGTCTTCGGCGCGGTAGCCCATCGCCTCGAGCCCCGCTTTGACGCGGGTTACGTAGCCGTGATGGTCAGCCCCGAGGATATCGATCAGGCGATCGTATCCGCGTTCCCGCTTGTCGAAGTGATAAGCGATATCGGAGGCAAAATAGGTCTTGGCGCCGTTCTCCCGCACGACCACGCGATCCTTTTCGTCGCCGAAGTCTGTGGCCCGGAACCAGGTGGCACCGTCTTTCTTGTAGAGCATGCCGCGTTCTTCGAGCACGGCCAGGGCATCGTCGATCCGGTGACTCTTGGTCAGGCTCTGTTCGGAGAACCAGCGATCGAAGGTGACGCCGAATTCGGCCAGGTCGTCCTCGATGTCGTCGCGGATGCTGTCGAGAGCCTGTTGGCGGACTCGATCGAAACCGTCTTCACCGAGCAACTCGTTCGCGCGCGCAATCAGTGCGCCGATGTGCGCCTCCTTGTCGCCCTCCGGCGCGTCGGAAGGAATGCCTTCGAGCACCGCGGTCGCGTCAGCGACGTCGAGATCGTCCGTGTTGATTGCCGCGGCGATATCGCGAATGTAGTCGCCCCTGTAACCCGCTGCGGGAAAGGGTACGGTCGTGCCTTTCGCTTCCAGCCAGCGCAGCCAGACGCTGACGCCGAGTATGTCCATCTGGCGGCCGGCGTCGTTGACATAGTACTCCCGGTTAACCGGGTACCCGACAGCCTCCAGCAGGTTGCCCACAGTCGCGCCATAGGATGCATGCCGGCCGTGACCAACGTGCAGTGGACCCGTGGGATTGGCGGAAACGAACTCGAGCAGGATGCGGGGCGACGCCTTCGGCGCATGCCGGCCGTATTCCTCGCCCTTGTCGAGGATCGCCTGTATCTCTGCGTGAAAAGCCGCCGGGCTGAGGGTGAAATTGATGAAGCCCGGGCCCGCAATCTCGACTTTCTCCAGCTCGTCCGTTTCGCCGATCTGTTCGACAATCGCCGCCGCGAGGTCGCGCGGGCTGCGACGAGCGGGCTTCGCAAGCCGCATCGCGATATTGGATGCGAAGTGTCCGTGAGAGGCATCGCGAGTCCGCTCGATCGTGCCCTCGGCCGTTAGCCCCCCCGCCGCGTCGGCAAGGTCGGGCATGCGGGACAGTGCGTCATCGAGAAACTTGGCTATCGCGGATTTCATCGGGCTGGGCCTTGCAGGCTGGAGCGCTTCAAGGGGACTGAGTCGTTAAAGAGCCGGCGATTCTACCCGGTTATTTGCTCTCGCGCTGAAATGATGCGCATTAACCGGGCGACGCACTAGAACAACTCGATCGGGTCGACGTCGATGGACCAGCGGACCTTGCGTGCAGCAGGGTCAGCTTCGAGCACGGGCCTCAGTTCGCGGAGCACCTCGTGTAACAGGCGGCGATCGCCGCTTTGCAGTAACAGCTGTGCGCGATAGCGTCCGGCGCGACGCGCCATTGGCGCATCGACGGGGCCGAGTACCCGGAGGCCGCCGCGGGCGAGCCGGTTGACCTGCCCTGCGGCAACATCGAGGAAAGCGTGAGCGTCTGCACGGCGCGGCGCGGCGGAGCGCAACAGTGCGAGCCGCGAGAATGGTGGCCACTGCGCTGCACGGCGCTCCGCGAGAGCATCGCGGGCCACCCGGGGGTAGCCCCCCTCGATCAGGCGTTGCCAGAACGGATGTGCCGGGAACGCCGTCTGGATAATGACTTCGCCGATGCGACTTTCCCGACCGGCGCGGCCGGCCACCTGGATGATCGACTGTGCAAGGCGCTCGTCGCTGCGAAAGTCGGTGCCGAAGAGTCCCTGGTCCGCGTTGACGACACCGACCAGGGTGAGTTTCGGGAAATGGTGACCCTTGGACAGCATTTGCGTGCCGACGAGTATGTCGGCTTCACCACTGGTTGCGCGGTGCAACGCTTCGTCCATCGCACCCTTGCGCTGAGTGCTGTCGCTGTCGATGCGCATCACGCGGCGGTCCGGATAGCGGCGCACGAGTTCGTCCTCCAGCCGCTGGGTGCCTTCGCCAAGCGGGCGCATTGTGGCACCGCATTCGCCGCATTGCTCGTCGAGCGGCCTGGCACTGCCGCAGTGGTGACAGCGCAGGCGGCTCTCCTTCGCGTGCACCGTCATGCGGGAGTCGCAGCGCGAGCACTCGGCGACGTGACCGCAGCCGGAGCAGATCAGTGTCGGCGCGAAACCGCGGCGGTTGAGGTAGATCAGCACCTGTCCCGATTCGGCGAGGTGTTCGCCAATCGACTGTGCGAGCGGTTCGCTGAGTCCTTCTGCTGCAGCGGTACGCCCGAGGTCCACGATTCGTAACCGTGGCGGTTTTGCGGTGCCGGCACGACGCGGCAGCCTGAGGTGGGAATAATTGCCGGCTTCGCAGTGGTGCAGCATCTCGAGGGTAGGGGTTGCCGAACCCAGTACGATCGGGATATCGAGATGCTTGGCGCGCGCAATCGCGAGATCCCGGGCGGAATACCGCAGTCCCTCCTGCTGCTTGAACGAGTGGTCATGCTCCTCGTCGACGATAACCAGGCCGGCGTCCTGTATCGGCGTAAATACGGCCGAGCGCGTGCCAACGATGAGTTTTGCGTCGCCGTTGCGCGCCTGCCGCCACGCTCGCAGCCGTTCGAGATCGGACAGCCCGGAATGCAGTAATGCGGGTTCGATGCCGAGCCGTGCCCGCAGACGCGAGACCAGTTGCGGCGTCAGGCCGATTTCGGGGACCAGCACCAGGACCTGTCGGCCGGCGGCGATGGTCTCGCTGATCAGGTGCAGGTAGACCTCGGTCTTGCCGCTGCCGGTCACGCCATCGAGGATGCTGGCATGGAAGCCTGTCGAAGAACGAATCGCCGCTACCGCAGCCTGCTGGTCCGGGTTGAGTTCCGGTCCAGGGAGGGCCTCGCGCCGGGGCATCGGCTCCGGATCGTCGGCACGAATCTCGAATTCCGTTACGAGGCCCTTACCCGCAAGCGCCCGGAAACTGCGCCGCCACGCGGGTAGCTGCTCGGCGAGCAGCTCGACCTCGATGCCGTTGCCGCCGCCATCCAGAAGCAGTTCCAGCAGTTCGGCCTGCCGCGGCGCTTTTTTTGCCAGCGCATCGATATCGAAATGCTGCGCGGCGTCGGTAACCGCCACATGGCGCAGTAGCGGCGAGAGCGGCCTGCCCTGGCGAAGCAGCGCCGGGATCGCCGCTGCGGCAACTTCTCCGACCGGGTGGTGGTAGTAGTCGCTGGTGAAGCCCACGAGCCAGAGATCATCCTCGCGCAGCAGCGGGGCCTCGTCGAGCACGTCCAGCACGCGGCGGATCCGGCTCAGTGGCAACTCGCTGTCGCGGGCATGGGCAACGACCAGGCCGACCTGGCGCTGTTTCCCGAATGGCACGCGTACCCGCGCTCCTGGCGGTGGGCAGCGCCCGTCGCCGGGCGGCTGATAGTCGAAGAGTCGCGACAGCGGCACGTTAATGGCGACTTTGAGTACCGGCGGGTTGCCCACGAATTTCCAGTGAAAACAATGTTTAAGGGCGCATCCTGGTGCCCTTTTTTTACATAAGGCGGGATGCGAAAAGCCGAATTGGCCTGTCAACCAATCGCGTGACGAGGCGTTAATCCTGTAGCGACAAGTTAGATGACCTCCTGAGGGAGTCAAGAGGAGTCCGCGATGGATCGGCAATCGCCCTGGGCAGGGAGTACAGGCAGATGACCGCCTGCGCCGGCATTTTTGCGGTATCTTGCAGCCGCGAGCAACCGAAAGAGGCGATGACGCTGCAGCGCGAACGGCAACTCAACCAGTTCCTGGCGGGAGTGGAGCGTCGTGCCTTGCGCTTCGCGGAAATCGCGGTGCGCGACCGTGACGAAGCACTCGACCTCGTACAGGATGCGATGATCAAGCTGGCGCGAAACTATGCGGGCCAGCCGGAAGCGGAATGGACGCCGCTCTTTTACCGCATCCTGCAAAACGGGATACGCGACTGGCACCGCCGCCAGGTGGTCAGGAACCGCGTGATGGTGTGGTTCGGTCGCAAGTCCGACCCGGAGGACGACTACGACCCGGTTGCCCAGGCGCCCGATCCGATGGGCCGGACGCCGGACGAACAGATCGAGTCACGGCAGGCCATGCAGAAACTCGAGCAGGCCATTGCCGAGTTGCCGGGACGGCAGCGCGAAGCATTCATGCTGCGCACGTTCGAAGGGCTCGACGTCGCCGGAACGGCGATTGCGATGGGCTGCAGCGAGGGCAGCGTGAAAACACATTACTCCCGGGCGGTGCATACGCTTCGGGATGTGTTGGGAGAGTACTGGCAATGAAAAAGCCATTCGATGAAGAACAGCTGAGGGCTGAAGCAAAAGCGCTGTTTGACGACAGCGTGGAGCGGCTCGACGCGGCGACACTGTCGCGCCTTAACCAGGGGCGGCAGAAAGCACTGCAGGAGATAAGTGCCGGGGCGCCGGCCGGGCAGTGGGCGCGCTGGGTGCCTGCCGGCGGACTGGCGGCAGCCGCCGTTGTCGCGGTCGTGCTCTGGCAGGGCGAGCCGGTCGAGCACAGCGCGCCGGCGGCGGGCCCCGCGACGGATTTTGAAATCCTGCTGAGCGAGGACAGCCTGGATATGCTGGAAGACCTCGAGTTCTATAGCTGGATGGACACGGCGAACCTGGATTCCGGCAGCGATGTCGGCTAGGAGCGGATGGCAAAACGCGCTGCTGTGTCTCGTGTTTGGCGCCACGGGCACGGCGCTTGCGACAGAGTCGCAAGAACCGGAAATGGAACTTCTCGAGTACCTTGGGTTTTGGGAAGAATCGGACGAAGAGTGGATGATGATGGAATACCAGATAGACCTCGAGTCCGAAGAACGGATCGATCCCGTACCGGAAGGTGAAGAATCGATGGAGGACGACGATGAGAGTTAAGAGTTTTGTCGCGGTTACGGCGGTCATTGCGATGTTGCTCGGCACCGGCGCGATGGCCGATGAGCACGGCGTGGCCTGGGATTCGCTGAACGCAGAACAGCAGCAGGTGCTGAATCGTTTTGCGGAGAGCTGGGATTCGCTGCCGGCGGACCGCCAGTTGCGCCTGTCACGAGGGGCGGAGCGCTGGGCCGGCATGACGCCGCAGCAACGTGAACAGGCACAGCAGCGTTTTTCGAGGTGGCAGTCGCTACCGGACGATCGTCGTCGTCAGATTCGCGAGCGCTGGGAAGACTTCCAGGGCCTGCCGCCCGATGAACGCCGCCGGATTCGTGAGAACTTCCACCGCTATCGCGAGATGTCTCCCGAGCAGCAACAGCAGCTCCGCGAACGTTTCCGCCGCATGACTCCCGAGCAGCGGGACAGGCTCCGCGAGCGATTCCGCGACATGACGCCGGAACAGCGGCAACGCCTGCGAGACCATATGCAACGCAGCCCTCGCGGCTGAGCGCGGCGATCGTCAGTCGAAAGGCGCCCAGGGGGCGCCTTTTTTATGTCGCTACTAGGGGTTTTCCGAGGCCTGCCGAATCTGTGATACATCCGGCAATGTTGATAGAGTACGCCCCCATCCATTACTGGCACGATGATCGGAGGCCATGAATGAAGATCGGTGTACCGAGAGAGACTCACCCTGGCGAGCGACGCGTTGCAACGACCCCTGATGTAGCTGAGCAGCTGCAGAAACTGGGATACGAAGTGCTTGTCGAGAAGGACGCCGGTGCCGAGGCCAGCTTCTCCGATGAAGCATACAAAGAGGCGGGATGCACGATCGTCGGCTCCGCGGCCGACATCTGGTCCGGCGCGGACATTATCCTGCAGGTACGCCCGCCCGAGGGCGACCAGGCGGCGGGTCTGAAAGAATCGCAGACGCTGATCAGTTTCCTGTATCCGGGACAGAACCCGGATCTGCTCGAGCAGCTGACCAGGACCGGCGGCACGGCGCTGGCCATGGACAGCGTGCCGCGCATCTCGCGCGCGCAAAAGATGGACGCGCTGAGCTCGATGGCCAACATCGCGGGCTACCGCGCCGTCGTCGAAGCCGCGCAGCATTTCGGGCGCTTCTTCACCGGCCAGATCACGGCCGCGGGCAAGGTACCGCCGGCCAAGGTGCTGGTCATCGGCGCCGGCGTGGCGGGCCTCGCCGCTATCGGTGCAGCGAAGAGCATGGGCGCCATCGTCCGGTCCTTTGATACCCGCCCCGAAGTAAAGGAGCAGGTTGAGAGCATGGACGCCGAGTTCCTGATGCTGGACTTCGAAGGTGAAGACGGTTCCGGCGAAGGCGGCTACGCCAAGGTGATGAGCGACGAGTTCATCAAGGCGGAGATGGCGCTGTTCGCCGAGCAGGCCAGGGACGTCGACATCATCATCACGACCGCGCTGATCCCGGGCAAGCCGGCGCCGAAGCTGATTACCGCGGAAATGGTGGAGTCGATGAAAGACGGTAGCGTTATCGTCGATCTTGCCGCCGAGATGGGCGGCAACTGCGAGCTCACCGTGCCCGGCGAGGTGGCTGTCCGCAATGGCGTTTCGATCATCGGCTACACGGACCTGCCTAGCCGGCTGGCGGCGCAGTCGAGCCAGCTCTACGGCACCAACCTCCGCCACCTCCTCACGGACATGACGCCTGAGAAGGATGGCAACCTGGTGCTCGACCTTGACGACGAGGTCGTGCGCGGAGCCACCGTCTGCACGGGGGGCGAAACGCTGTGGCCTCCGCCACCGCCGAAGATATCGGCTGCACCGGCGAAAGCCGCTCCGGCCCCGGCGCCCGCGCCGAAGGAAGAGAAAAAGCCCGGCTTGATGGGGCCGATCGTCGGCATGATCGTCGGCGGCCTCGCACTGCTCGGACTGGGCGCCGTAGCGCCGCCCTCGTTCATGGCGCACTTCACGGTCTTCGTGCTGGCTTGTTTCGTGGGCTACATGGTGATCTGGAACGTGACGGCGGCATTGCATACGCCGCTCATGAGCGTGACCAACGCAATCTCGAGCATCATCGTCATCGGTGCGTTGCTGCAGATCAGTTCGGACGTGCCCGTCATCAAGTGGATCGCGGTAGGCACCGTCCTGATAACCGCCGTCAATATATTTGGCGGTTTTGCGGTCACTCGCCGCATGCTTGAAATGTTCAGGAAGTGAGGTCGAGATGTTTGAGGTAAACCAAGGAATCATCCAGGTCTCGTACATCATCGCGACCATTCTGTTCATTCTCGCCCTCGGCGGCCTTTCCAATCAGGAGACCGCCAGGCGAGGTAACTGGTACGGCATCGTGGGCATGGCGATCGCGCTCATTGCGACGCTTCTAGGCGATGTCACGCAGAACTTCGGACTGCTGATCATGGCGCTCCTGATCGGTGGTACCGTGGGTCTCGTCGCTGCCAGGCGCGTGCAGATGACGCAGATGCCGGAACTGGTTGCGATCCTGCACAGCCTGGTCGGCCTGGCCGCGGTTGCGGTCGGCTTTGCCAACTTCATGGATCCGGACCGGCTGTCTCACTACGTGGGCGTCGAGCTGACCATCCACGACGTCGAGACCTACCTCGGCATACTGATCGGTGCGGTGACGTTCTCCGGTTCCGTGATCGCGTTCGGCAAGCTGTCGGGACGCATCAGCGGCAACCCGCTGCTGCTGCCGGCGCGCCACTGGCTCAACCTGCTGCTCCTGCTCGGGGCGATCTGGTTCGGTTTTTCGTTCGTGTCGCAGTCGGCGGCCGGGGCTGGCGTCATGCCGCTCATCATCATGACGATCATCGCGCTGTTGTTCGGCATCCACATGGTGATGGCGATCGGCGGCGCCGACATGCCTGTCGTCGTCTCGATGCTCAACAGCTACTCGGGCTGGGCTGCGTCGGCGACCGGCTTCATGCTCGGCAACGACCTGCTGATCGTGACCGGCGCGCTCGTCGGCTCGAGCGGCGCGATCCTCAGCTACATCATGTGCCGCGCAATGAACCGCAAGTTCCTGAACGTGATCGCCGGCGGCTTCGGTACCGGCGGCGGCGCCGCGGCGAAAGGCGGCGGCGAGGACCAGGGCGAGGTCGTCCCTATCGACACGCAGCAGGCGGCAGACCTCCTGACCAGTGCGAAGGAAGTGATGATCATCCCGGGTTACGGCATGGCCGTCGCGCAGGCGCAGCATACCGTCTTCGAGATCACGCAGAAGCTGCGCGAGCAGGGGGTCAATGTCCGCTTCGGCATCCACCCCGTCGCAGGGCGCATGCCGGGACACATGAACGTGCTGCTGGCGGAAGCCAAGGTGCCTTACGACATCGTGTTCGAGATGGACGAGATAAACGAGGACTTCCCCGACGTCGACGTGTCGGTGGTCATCGGCGCGAACGACATCGTCAATCCGTCGGCGCTCACCGACCCCGACAGCCCGATCGCGGGCATGCCGGTACTCGAGTGCTGGAAGGGCAAGACCTCGATCGTTCTGAAGCGCAGCATGGCGACCGGCTACGCTGGCGTGCAGAACCCGCTGTTCTTCCTGGAGAATACGCGCATGCTGTTCGGCGACGCGAAGGAGACGCTGGACGAGGTTTTAAAGGCGATCTAATTGCTGTAATAATGCGAGCATAGGCTATGGAGGTGGCTATGCTCGCTGGGATTGCATCGGACATCTCGCAACAGGTTCTCCGAACCGACGTTGCCGGAATGCCGCTCGAATGGATCGACTACCGCGAGGCGGTGCGTCTCTATCACGCCGAGCAGGTGGCCTACGATTGCGGCACTCTTTTATATACGGTGTTCGGCGGCTACAGCTCGGCCAACGGCCACCGCAGCAAGATCGACGTCAACTCCATCATTGCAACGCACGGCACCAGCCAGAGCCTCTCGCGCAATCGCGACAAGTACGTTCCACCACTGAACAACCGCACGCTGTTCAAGCGCGATGCGAACCTGTGCCTGTACTGCGGCATGCGGTTCCCGACCCGCGACCTGACGCGGGATCACATCACGCCGATTTCACGGGGCGGCGGCGACACCTGGAACAACGTCGCGACGGCCTGCCGCCGGTGCAATAATTACAAGGGCGGACGCACGCCGGAACAGGCCGCGATGCAGCTCATCGCCGTGCCGTTCACGCCGACTTACGCCGAGTACATTTACCTGAAAGGCCGCCGCGTGCTTGCCGACCAGATGCAGTACCTGCTGGCGCACATCCCGCGCTCTAGCCCTTTACATGCGCGGCTGACCGATCACCTGTTCTCGGGTGACGAGGTCATCGACACGCACTTTCACGATTGAACGTCGCCGCTTCGCCCGGAGCGCATCGCAA
>Ga0209536_100000972_pt1 | contig 47208 bp, 46 predicted proteins | sample DeeMarSeWOR28_12_FD_187461 | JGI IMG/M metagenome (GOLD analysis project Ga0209536, IMG submission 187461) | Marine sediment microbial communities from White Oak River estuary, North Carolina - WOR-2-8_12 (SPAdes) (version 2) | ecosystem: Environmental > Aquatic > Marine > Intertidal zone >...
GCGACGCCTGCTTCGCCTTTCCCCTTTCCCCTTTCCCCTTTCCCTCTGCGCGTTGCACGTTGCACGTTGCTCGTTGCACGACGATGTCGCCGTCCCGCGGCTGAACCGACTGTCGCTGAAGCGACAACTGATTCGCCTTTCCCCTTTCCCCTTTCCCGTTTCCCTCTTCACGTTGCGCGTTGCCCGCTCCACGTTGCCCGACGATTCCACGGTTCCGCCGGTCGGCCGCTCCGCAAATGAAGTTCATCGACCACGCCGTCATCCGGGTGACCGCAGGCACCGGCGGATCGGGCTGCACGTCCTTCCGTCGCGAGACGTTCGTGCCCAAGGGCGGGCCGGACGGCGGCGATGGGGGACGCGGCGGTAGCATCTTCGTACGGGCCGACGCGCACCTGACGACGCTGCTCGACTACCGCTACAAGACCCATCGCAAGGCCGAGCGAGGGCAGCACGGGATGGGCTCCAACAAGACGGGAAAGTCCGGCGCGGACGTCTACCTGCCGGTGCCGGCGGGAACCGTCGTCCTCGATCACGGTACGGGTGAGCCCATCGGCGAGGTGATCGAGCCCGGCGACGAGTTGCTCGTGGCGAAGGGCGGGCGGGGCGGGCGGGGCAACGCGCAGTTCGCGACGGCGACCCATCAGGCGCCGCGCGAGTGGGAACCAGGTGAGGAAGGCGAGGCGCGCACCATCGAGTTGGTGCTCAAGCTCATCGCCGATGTGGGTCTGGTCGGTGAGCCCAACGCCGGCAAGAGCACCCTCCTCTCCGTGGTGTCGGCGGCGCGGCCGAAGATCGCCGACTACCCGTTTACCACGCTCACGCCGCAGCTGGGTGTGGTGCAGCTGGCCGGCAGCCGGACCTTCGTGATGGCGGACATTCCGGGCATCATCGAGGGCGCGCACGAAGGGAAGGGGCTGGGCGACCAGTTTCTCCAGCACATCGAGCGCACCAAGGTGCTGGCGTACCTCGTATCCTGTGAGCACGAGGACATCACGGCGGCGTACCGCCGCCTGCGCGACGAGGTCCACGCGTACAGCCCGCTGGTCGCTCGCAAGCCGCACATCGTGGTCGTGACCAAGATGGACCTCTATCCCTCCGCTCACGAACTGCCCGTAGTGGATGCCCGCGGGGCCGTGGCAGTGCTGCCCATCTCGGCCGCCGCGCAGCGTGGAATCGACGTGATGCTCGAGCGCCTGTGGCAAGTGCTGCGCGCCACAGACGCAGCGGGCTCCGAGCCGGATCCACCGCCGCAGTGAAGCCAGCGGATGCCGCCTGGGTTACACTGGCGCTCGTTCCCGGGATCGGGCGGGTCCGGTTCAATGCCCTGCTCGCCGCCTTCGGCGAGCCCGCGGCGGTCCTGGCCGCGTCGATCGATCAGCTGTGCGAGGTGCACGGTATCAGCCGTGCGGCGGCGACCGCCATCCGGGGTGCGTCCATCGCAGAAGGCGAGCGCGTCGTGCAGCGCACGGAAGATCTGGGCGGCGCCGTGCTCACGCCCGACGCTCCGGCATTCCCCGGGCTCCTCCGCGCCATCCCCGAGGCTCCCACGCTGCTGTTTGCAAAGGGAAGCCTCGCTCTGCTCGGTCGGCGGGCAGTGGCGATCGTTGGCAGCCGGATGCACAGCCGCTACGGCGATGAGGTCTGCTGCCACTTCGCGGGCGGGTTGGCGCGAGCCGGCCTGGTGGTCGTGAGCGGCATGGCGCGGGGACTGGACGCGGTAGCCCACCACGCCTGTCTGGACGTCGGCGGCAGCACGGTCGGGGTCCTCGGCAACGGGCTCGGCGTCGTGTATCCCGCGGCGAACCGGGCGCTGTACGACCGCGTCGAAGCCGACGGCTGCCTGCTGACGGAATTTCCGCCGGGGGAGCGGCCCAGTGCCGGGAGCTTCCCGCGCCGCAATCGATTGATCAGCGGGCTCGCCAAGGCGACGATCGTCATCGAGGCGCGCGAGCGCTCAGGCGCCCTGATCACGGTGGACTGCGCCCTGGCGCAAGGTCGCGAGGTGTTCGCCGTTCCGGGCCCGATCACGAGCCCGCAGTCCGCTGGGTGCAATCGCTTGATTCAGCAGGGAGCGACCCCGGCACTCACGCTCGAGGACGTGCTCGCCGAATACGGAATCGACGCCGCACCTCCAGCCGAGGCTGCACTCGATCTCACCGAACGGGACGAGCAAGTCCTCGCGGTCCTGGATCGCGGCGGCCAATCGCCGGACGATGTCGCGAGCGCGCTCGACTGCCCGGTCGCGGAAGCGCTGGCGCTCCTCACCGATCTCGAGCTGAGAGGGGCGGTAACGTGCAATCCGGGCATGGCGTTCCAACGGGCGATCGCAGCTGCGGGTGCGGGATAGCGATATGACGTTCCGACACGTCTACGTCCACATCCCCTTCTGTCGGCGACGCTGCGTGTACTGCGACTTTGCGATCGCGGTACGGCGAACGGTCCCGCAGGAGCGCTTCGTCTCCGCGATCAGGGCGGAGTTGGAGACGCGCCGGGCGGCTATCGCGCCGCCCACGGGCGGACCAGAGACGATCTACCTCGGCGGGGGGACACCATCGCTGCTCGAGCCCGAGGCGATCGATCGCCTGCTCCTCATGCTCAGAACCAGAGGGGACGATAGGGGGCGTCCGGACGAGATCACCCTCGAAGCGAATCCGGAGGACGTCACCCCTGACGCCGCCAGCACCTGGGCACTGGCGGGGGTCGATCGTGTGTCGCTCGGGGTACAGAGCTTTCAGCCGACCGTGCTCGCATGGATGCATCGCTCGCACGATCCCGACGCGGCGGATCGAGCGGTGCAGGTGCTGCGTGAGGAAGGCGTCACCGCGGTATCCGTCGATCTGATCATCGGCCTCCCCGAGGCTGCACGGCCGGATCTGGCGAACGATCTCGAACGGGTCCTCGCGCTCGATCCCGATCACGTTTCGGTGTACACCCTCACCGTCGAGCCACGGACGCCGCTCGGAAAGTGGAACGCCCGAGGCCTGGTCGAGCCGGCGCCCGACGAGCGGCACGCGGCGGAGTTTCTTCGCACGCACGAGGTCCTCACTACCGCCGGCTTCGAGCACTACGAGGTCTCCAACTACGCACGACCCGGACTTCGGGCCAGACACAACAGCGCGTACTGGACGGGGCGCGCCTATCTCGGACTCGGACCGTCCGCCCACAGCTTCGACGGGGTCGTGCGATCGTGGAACGTGGCCCATTGGGCCGCGTACGAGGAGCACGTCGTGGCCGGGCGGGACGCAGTCGAGGCGAGCGAGATCCTCTCCGGTGAGCAACTGCTGCTCGAGCGGGCCTACCTGGGTCTGCGGACGGTCGAGGGAGTGCCGCTGAATGGCCTCCGGTGGCCGTCGGCGGCCGGAGACCGTGCGATCGCGGAGAGGTGGGCCGAGGTGGCCGGTGACCGGCTGCGCCTCACCCCGGAAGGATGGCTCCGCCTGGACGCGATCGCAGGAGCCTTGACCACCCCACCCGGTGGTGGCTAAACTCAAGCATTAGCCACCTGGTGGAGAGGTGGCTAATTGCATGAGATACAATGACTTTGAATAGACCAACCGACGAGCTGACTGAACGCGAGCGGCAGGTGCTCGAAGCCGTCATCCAGACGTACGTGGAGACGGCGGAGCCTGCTGGATCACGCACCATCGCGAAGCGCTTTGACCTCGGGGTGTCGGCGGCGACGATCCGCAATACGATGAGCGACCTCGAGGACCGGGGCTATCTGTACCATCCCCATACGTCGGCGGGGCGGGTTCCGACGGATCACGCGTACCGGGTCTACGTGGACTCGCTCATGGCACCGACGGTGTTGACGCCGGCCGAGCGAAGCGCACTGCACCGGGAGCTCGCGGGCGGCGGCAACGGGATCGAGAGCATCCTGCGCAAGGCCGCAGAGGTGCTTGGTGTCCTCAGCAAGGAGCTCGGAGTCGGCGTGGCGCCGACGTTCGACAACGCGGTGCTCGAGCGGCTCGAGATGGTGCAGGCGTCCACCGAGCGACTGCTGATCATCCTCGTGCTCCGTGGAGGCGCTGCGCGCACGCTCTTCATCGAGGTGCAGGACGCGCTGCCGGGAGAGGCGCTCGCATCGGTCGCTCACGTGCTCAACGAACGGTTGGCGGGACTCACGCTGCGGGAGATCCGGGCGAACCTGCACGATCGCTTGCGCGACGCGGGTGAGGATGGCGGCACGCGCCAGCTCCTCAACATCTTCATCGAGGAAGCCGAGCATCTCTTCGAGATCGCGCCTGCGGAGGCGGAAGTGGTCCTGGGCAGCGCACAGATGCTGGTCGAGCAGCCCGAGTTCCACTCGAGTGACCGGATCCGGACGCTGCTCGAGCTGACCGAGCGCCGCGATGTGCTGCGCGGGGCGCTGCAGCAGCGTTCGGCACCGGGCATCAGCGTCACCATAGGTGGCGAGAACCTCGATCGGTCGCTGGCCGACCTGACCATCGTCACGTCCACGTATCAGTGCGGAGGGTTCTCCGGGTTGATCGGTGTCATCGGTCCCACTCGGATGCCGTACCGCAAGGTCGTCTCCTTGGTGGAGCACACCAGCCGCATGCTCGGCGACCTCATCAGTTAGCAGGCTGACGGATCGATGGCACACGACTTCTACGACGTCCTTGGGGTAGAGCGCAACGCGACGGAGGCCGAGATCAAGAAGGCCTATCGCAAGATGGCGATGCAGTACCATCCCGATCGGAATGGTGGGGACAAGGTCGCCGAGGAGCGCTTCAAGGAGGCCACCGAGGCGTACGAAGTGTTGCGGGACCCGCAGAAGCGTGCGCAGTACGATCGGTTCGGTATGGCCGGGCTTCGCGGTGGCGGCGGGCCGAGCGGGTTCGGCTTCGGTCACGTCGATCTCGCCGAGGCGCTCAACATCTTCATGCGCGACTTCGGCGGCATGGGCGGGTTCGATGCCTTTTTCGGGGGCGGTGGCCGGCAGCGGCGTTCCCGCCGCCGGGGCCAGGATGTCCGTGCCACCGTCAAGCTCACGCTCGACGACGTCGCGCACGGCAGCAAGCGCACGCTCAAACTGCGGAGCCTCGTACGCTGCGAGCGCTGTGAAGGCTCGGGCGCCGAGCCTGGGAGCGGCACCGCAGTGTGTCCGACGTGTGGTGGCGCCGGTGAGGTGCGGCAGGCGTCCCAGTCCATCTTCGGGCAGTTCGTGTCGGTATCCCCGTGTCCGACGTGCCACGCCGAGGGTACCGTCGTCTCCGAGCCGTGCACCGAGTGCCGCGGTGACGGACGGGTGCGCAAGGAGCGTAAGGTCGAGGTGGAAATCCCGCCGGGCGTGGACAGTAACCATTACATCACCCTGCGTGGGGAGGGGGTAGCGGGGCCGCGCCGGGGGCCCGCGGGGGACCTGATCGTCGAATTCGAGATCGCCCAGGACGAGCGGTTCGAGCGTCGCGGGGCGGATCTGCTTCACGACCTGCCGGTGTCGTTCAGTCAGGCGGCGCTCGGTGAGACGATCGCCGTGCCGACACCGTGGGGCGACCAGCAGCTGGAGATCCCTGCCGGCGTGCAGAGCGGCACGGTCCTCAGCCTCAAGGGGCAGGGGCTCCCCAGCATGACGGATGGTCGCAAGGGGACGCTGTACGTCCGACTGCAGGTGTGGACCCCCACACGCCTCACCCCCGAGCTGAGAGAGCTGTTCGAGAAGCTGTCCGAGGTCGAGGGCGAGCCACCCAAGGAGGGTGACAGTCTCGGCCGCAAGATCTGGGAGCGCATGAAGGAAGCGTTCGGGACGTGATGCGATGAGCGACTGTCTATTCTGCAAGATCGTGGCAGGCGAAGTCCCGGCTACCAAGGTGGATGAGAACGAGCAGTATCTCGCCTTTCGGGACATCAGTCCGCAGGCACCCACGCACGTGCTCGCCATTCCCAAGCAGCACGTGCCGAGTCTCAACCACGCCGACGATGCCTCGCTGCTCGGCGGCCTTCTCCTGTTCGCGCGTGACGTCGCACGGGCGGAGGGACTTGGGGATGCCGGCTACCGGGTGGTCGTGAACACCAATGCCGGGGCCGGTCAGACCGTGTTCCACATCCACGCGCACGTGCTCGGCGGGCGTGCGCTGACGTGGCCACCGGGCTGATGCGGGCGCACCTATCGGCTCAAGTTGCGGTGTTCTGTGGGCGCACCTAACTTGCGACTCCCGCTCCCGAGTGGAGGCCATCGAGGGTTGCGGAGTGGTGGGAATCGCGGTGGGCCCTTCCGGGTGCCCTCTCGGCGAGCGTACGATCAGGCGGCTCATGAATCAGGACAAATCAGCAGGCATCCTGTCAGACGGAGGGAACCACGGTCGTTACGATGAGTCCGGTGGGTGCCGTGAGCGAGTGCTCGACGTCGCCCAGCGCGCGCGGTGTCGATCACGCAGGTGACGGGCTTGTCCGGATTGGAGTCGGTGCGCGCCGCATGAGGGGCGCGGTGCGCGGCATCGGAGTGAAGGGGTGCAGGTGACACCAGTCGCCGGCACCCCTTCCCACATGGCGCCGGTTGCATCCCCCGCAACGCTCGAGCAGCTCGGCTTCGAGGGCGCCCTTGCGCTCGTGGCGGAGCACGCCGTGTCGGAGCTGGGGTCGGCCGAGGTGCGCCGCCGGCGGCCTGTGAGCGAAACGGATCTCATCCGTGACGAGTTGGCAACCGTCGGCGAGTTGCTCGCGGTCTTTCATGCGGGCGGCCGGTTCGCTCCGCAGGGCGTGGGCGACCTGACCCCGGTGCTCCGCGACCTGGAGACGGCGGGGAGCGTGCTCGACGCGGCTGCATTGCTCGCAGTCGCCGATGCGGCGGCCGCCATGCGGGAGACCCGCGCCGGTCTCGAGGCCCTCAGCGCGGACGCGCCCCTGGTCCACCGGCTCAGCGTCGATGTTCCGCCGGCGCGTCTCCTAGAGGCGATCGAACGAGCGATCGAGCGAGACGGTCGGGTGAAGGACGGTGCGTCCCCGGCGCTGAAGCGTGCCCGCAGTCGGCTGCGCAGCGTCCGCGAGCGGCTGGTCGTTCTGCTCGAGCGGATGCAGCACGCTACGGGTGCAGGGGACGGTGGTGTCACGCTGCGCGGTGGCCGGTACGTCATCCCGGTTCGGCGAGAGGCCCGCGGATCGGTGCGCGGTATCGTGCACGGTGAATCGGCGTCCGGGGCGACGCTGTTCGTGGAGCCCGCCGAGGCGGTCGAGCGCGGGAACGAATTGAACGCGTGCGAGGCAGAGGAAGCGCGGGAAGTGCTCGCGGTGCTGCGCGACCTCACTGAGCAGTGCCGGGCGGAGCGGGATCGGCTGACGGCCGGCTGGACCATGTGTGTCAGGGCTGACGATCTGTACGCTCGCGCGCGGTACGCAATGGAGACCGGGGCGGCCGTGCCGCACGTGACCGATGCGCCAGGCCCGCTTGCGATCCAGCGAGGCCTTCACCCGTTGATCCTCGCGGACGCTGCCGAGCCCGTGCCGTTCGAGCTGGTGCTCGAGGGCGACCGGACCGTCGTGGTGAGTGGTCCGAATGCGGGAGGGAAGACGGTGCTGCTCAAGGCCGTGGGCCTGATTGCGGCGCTGGTGCAGAGCGGGATCGTGCCGCCGCTGCGTGCGTCGAGCAGGGTTCCCGTTTTTCGACGGATCTTCGCGGATATCGGCGACCATCAATCGATCGAGGCAAGCCTGTCGACGTTCAGCGCGCACGTCGCCGCTCTCCGGACGATCCTGGACGAAGCCGACGATGCCTCGCTCGTGCTGCTCGACGAGTTGGGCGGCGGCACGGATCCGCTCGAGGGGGCAGCCCTCGCGCAGGGCGTTCTGCTTTCGCTGCATGAGCGCCGTACGGTGACGGTGGCGACCACACACCTCGGGGAGCTGAAGGAGCTGGCATCCCGTACGGACGCCATGCTGAATGCGAGTCTCGAGTTCGACGCCGAGACGCTGGCACCTACCTACCGGTTCCTGCCGGGCAAGCCAGGCCGCTCGTATGCCCTAGCGATCGCACGGCGTCACGGACTCCCCGACCGGGTGCTCGCTGCCGCGGAGTCGTTGACGCCCGAGGCAGCCCGCACGCTCGAGGCGACGCTGGCGGAGCTGGAACGCCGCGAGGCCGTCCTCACGCGTCGGGAGGGTGAGGTGGCCGACCTCGAGGCCCGGCTCGAGCGCGACGGCTCCACGCTCGCCGGCGAGCGGGAGGACATCGAGCGGCGCGCGCGAGAGCTCTGGGAGAGGGAGCAGGAGCAAGAGCGTGCGGGCAGGCAGCAGGCACGTCAGTTCCTGCTCGATGCGAGAAAGCGCGTGGAGGAGGCGTTGGCCCTCGCCCGGGCTGCGGTGAGCGAAGCAACGGCCAAGGAAGCGCGGCGGCTGGTGGAGGAGGGGGTGCGTGAGGAGGGAGACGCACTCGCCCAGCTCGAGCGCGCGGCACGGGATAAGGGATGGACCGTGAAGGGCCGAGGCCACCAGGGTGGGCAGAGCCGCCGGGAGCGGGACCTGCCTGAGCGCGAACGAGGTGCGGCAACACCGTCACGGCTGGCGACCCACGAGGCGCTCACCACCACGGCGGCGACGGAGGTCGATCTGCGCGGCATGCGAGTCGACGAGGCGGCGGCGGCCCTCGCGCTGGCCATCGACGACGCGGTGGTGGCGGATCTTCCGGCGTTGCGCATCATCCACGGCAAGGGCACCGGTGCACTCCGGTCGGCAGTGCAGGGGATGCTACGGGCGGATCGCCGTGTCTCCGCGTTCCGCATGGCCGTACCTCAGGAAGGTGGTGCCGGTGTGACCGTGGCGGAGCTCCGATGAGCACGATCCCCGACGAGGTCATCGAGCAGGTGCGCGACGCCGCCGATCTCATCGGCATCATCGGCGAGTCCGTGGAACTGAGGCGGACCGGATCCGACTATCGTGGCCCGTGTCCGTTTCACGGCGGCACGCATCGCAACTTCGCCGTGATCCCCAAGAAGCAGATGTACTACTGCTTCGTGTGCCATGAAGCCGGCGATGTCTTCACGTTCTTCATGAAGCGCTTTGGCATGGAGTATCCGGCGGCCGTGCGCGAGGTAGCCCGTCGCGTGGGCATCACGATTCCGGAGCGGTCCTCCGGTGGGCCCGACCCGAGGGAGCCCCTGTTTGGCGCCATGTCGGCGGCAGCAGACTGGTACGCGCGCCGTCTCAGAGAAGCGAATGACGCACAGCCGGCCCGGGACTACCTGTCACGGCGCGGGTTCGATCTCGAGGCGCTGCTGCCGCAGGGACTGGGATTCGCCCCCCGGGGCGACGACTTCCTGGAGAGCATGCACAAGCTGGGGATCGCGCTCGAACTGCTCCTCGACGCCGGTCTGGCCGTGCGGCGCGACGACGACTCGGTCCGGCCGCGGTTCTGGAACCGCTTGCTGTTTCCGATCCACGATCTCAGGGGACGTGTGGTGGGTTTTGGCGGTCGCGTGCTCGGGGATGCGGAACCGAAGTATCTCAACTCGCCCGACACGCAGGTGTTCCACAAAGGCAGCCTGCTCTACAATCTCCACGATGCGCGCAACGCGATCCGCCGGTCGGGCCGTGCGGTGGTCGTCGAGGGGTACTTTGACGTCCTGCGGCTCTCGGCGGTGGGGATCGAGGAGACGGTGGCTCCGCTCGGCACCGCATTCACCGTCGATCAAGCGCGGCTGCTCAAGCGATACACCCAGGACGTCGTCTTGCTGTACGACAGTGACCCGGCCGGGCTCCGCGCGACGTTCCGGGCGGCGGACGTCCTGTTGGGCACGGGGCTGCGCGTGACCGTCGCGACCCCGCCAAGCGGTGAGGACCCGGACACCCTGGCGCAGAAAGGCGGTGCGGATGCCGTGACCGCCGTGCTGGATGACGCGCTGGACGTGCTCGAGCGCAAGCTCCAACTGCTGGACCGGAAAGGCTGGCTGGGGTCCATCTCGGGGCGACGACGAGCGCTCGATCGCCTGCTGCCGACCCTCAGGGCCGTGAGCGATCCGGTAACGCGTGACCTCTACCTCGGACGGTGCGTCGACGCCCTCGGCGTGTCCCGCGAGTCGCTGCTTCAGGAGATGAGGGTGGGCCGCCAGCGGCCGGCGCCGGTGGGTCACGCGCCAGCGGCAGCGGCGAGCGACGCAGGAGCAGCGCCACGTGGTGCCGGCTCTGGCTGGCCGGAGTACGACCTCGTGCGCGTCATGCTTCGTGCGCCCCGCTGGCGACCGCTGGTGCACGAGCAACTGCGTGAGCTGCCGGTAGGCGACTCGGCCGCCTGGCGCCTGCTGGCGATCGTCGCAGGAGCCGCGAAGGAGGCCGGGCCCGCCGAGCTCATGGAGGCGGCAGATGCCGAGGGGCGCGTACTCCTCGCCCGGCTGCTCGAGGAACCGACCGGTGAGCTCGCTGAGGACGCGACCGTGGAGGCGGCGCTTCGCCGCATCGAATCGCGTGCGATCGAGGAACGACTCCGCGCCATCGACAGGAGGATCGTCGTGGCGACGGAAGACGAGAAGCTGGCGTTGACGCGCGAGAAAGAGCAACTGAGCAAGAGAGTTCGGTTATTGAATCCCGCACGTTGGACGGTAATCAAGAAAGGGAGGACCGGCAGTGCACGCTGATCTACAGGCGCTCCTGCGGCTGCAGGAGAAGGACAAGGTGGTGCTCGACATCAAGGCCCAGATGGCAGCGCTCGAGCCCCAGATCGAGGAGTTGGACCGCGAGCTGGAGACCGCCGCCGCCGAGTTGGACGCCGCGAGGACCCGCGAAGAGGAAGCCGACAAGCGGCGCGCGGACCTCGAGGCAAAGATCGAGACGTATCGCATCATGCAGGAACGCAAGCGGCAGAAGCTCGAATGGGTGCGAGGGGCCAAGGAAGCGTCCACCCTGATGGCCGAGCTCGATCTTGCCCGGTCGGTGCTGGCCAGGGAAGAGGCGGAGTGGGTCAAGTCGGCAGACCGCGTCAATGATGCCAAGGAATTGGTGGAGGAACGTGACACGGTCTTGCAGGAGCTGAAGACCCAGCAGGCGCCGAAGCGGGAGGAGCTGTCCGCACGAATGGCCGAGCTCGACGAGCAGCTCGCCGCCGCGGGAGCCGATCGTGATGAGGTCGCCAAGGGTGTTGCGCAGGATCTCCAGGATCGCTACGAACGGGTCCTGCGCGGACGGGCACCGCTTGCGCTGTATCCCGTTCTGGCCGGTGCTTGCGGGCACTGCTTCACTTCCGTGCCGTTGCATCGGCGGCAGAAGCTCTTGAGTGGAGAGTCGATCGAGGCCTGCGAGGCCTGCGGCGTGCTGCTGTATCACGAGGCTGAGTGATCGCCTCGGGCTCGCGCTGGATCGTCGCCCCGGAGGCGGACGCGGTCGCGACCGAGACGCTGGCGCGTGCCCTCAGCCTTCCGCCAACCCTCGCCTCACTCCTGGTGCAGCGGGGCTTCGCGGATCCCGGACGGGCGCGGGACTTCCTGCGGCCGCGTCTCGAGACCCTCGCCGATCCGTACACGCTCGACGGGCTTGCCGATGCCGTCGAGCTGATCGCCGGCGCACTGGAGAGCGGCCGCCCGATCCTCGTCCACGGTGACTACGACGTGGACGGGCAGTGCTCGACAGCGATGCTCACGCGGGTCCTGCGAGCAGCCGGCGCCGACGTCACGCCGTTCGTACCGCACCGGGTTCGCGACGGATACGACTTCGGTCCGGCGGGCCTTCAGGCCGCACGCGATGCCGACGCGGGACTCATCCTCACATGTGACTGCGGTACCACGGCGGTCGACAGTGTTCGGCAGGCGAGAGCCGAGGGGCGCACGGTGATCGTCACCGATCACCATCTGCCGGGTGTCGTCGCCCCTGCCGACGTGATCGTCAATCCGCAGAAGCCGGGCTGCCACTCGGAGCTGCAGCAGCTCTGCGGAGCCGGTGTCGCGTTCAAGCTCGTGCAGGCGTTGGTGCCGGTACTGCGCCTGCCCGAGCACTTCGCCTGGCACCTTCTCGACCTCGTGGCTCTTGCCACCGTGGCCGACGTGGTTCCCCTGGTCGGGGAGAACCGCACCCTCGTGCGGTTCGGGCTCAAACTCATGAAGACGTCCCGCTGGCCCGGCGTGCGCGCGCTCGTCGAGACGGCGGGGCTCGGCGGTAAGGAGATCCGCGCGGGCCACGTGGGTTTCATCCTCGCTCCCCGGCTCAATGCGGCCGGGCGGATCGGCGATGCCATGGACGGCGTGCGACTCCTGCTCGCCGACGATCCCGCGGCAGCCCGCTCCATGGCGCAAACGCTCGAGACCGTGAACGCCAGGCGGCAGGCGACCGACGAGGCGCTGCTGGACGAGGCCGTCGAGATGGTCGAGGAGCATGTGGATCTGCGCCGGGAATACGGACTCGTGCTTGCGCAGGAGGGGTGGCACTCCGGCGTGATCGGGCTCGTGGCGTCACGCATCGTCGAGCGGTACAGTCGCCCGACCGTGCTCGTCGCGCTCGAGGGTGACGTCGGCAAGGGGTCGGGGCGCAGCATCGGGGGCTTCGACCTCCACGCCGCCCTGACCGAGTGTGCCCCGCTGCTCAGCCGATACGGCGGGCACCGCATGGCGGCCGGGCTCACGATCGAGCGCGGGCGGATCGACGCCTTCCGTGAGGCGTTCAACGACGTGGCACGCGCGTGGCTGAGCGAGGACGACCTGGTTCCCGTTCGGCGCATCGACGTCGTTGCCTCAGTCGCAGCTCTCGACGACGATCTCGAGCGCCTGCTGCGACATCTCGAACCGTGCGGCATGGGAAATCCGAAGCCCGTGCTGGGTGTGGTGCGCGGCAGCGTGCGGACGGGCAAGGTGGTCGGAGCCAACCACCTGCGGTTCACCCTGGACGACGGCACGGGCGCCATTCCCGCGATTGCGTTCAACTGGGCCGACCGGGTGGAAGCCGCGTGGCGCGACGTGCCAGTGGACGTGGCCGTGCAGCTCGATCGGAACGAGTGGCGTGGAGGCAGCACACTCCAGGCCCGGGTCGTGGACATCCGGCCGTCAGACTGATCCGGCGGATGCGCATCATCGCCGGCGACCTGAAGGGGCGCCGCATCGCGCGGCCCGACGATCCCAGAGTCCGCCCGATCACCGACCGCCTCAAGGAGGCCTGGTTCGGCGTGCTCGGCCAACGCGTGGTCGGTGCCTCGGTGGTCGACCTGTTCGCCGGTTCGGGTGCGCTCGGGCTCGAGGCGTTGTCCCGGGGTGCCGCGGCGGCAGATTTCGTGGAGCTCGCGCCGCGCTCCCTCGAGGCGCTCCGCCGGAACATTGCAGATCTCGGCGTGGGCGACCGCGCGCGGGTGCGCCGCGCCGACGCCCTGCGCTTCGCCGGCCGACTCGAGCGGACGGCCTACGACCTCGCGCTTGCCGATCCGCCATTCTCCACGGATCACGCGGAGCGTCTGGTCGCTATCTTCCGTGAGCATCCGTTCGCGGCCACACTCTCATTGCAGCACCGGGCGGATCGCGTGATCGAGGGCGACGACGTTCGCCGTTACGGCACGCACGCCATCACCTTCCTGTTTGCGCCATGACGAGAAGAGCTATCTACCCCGGTTCCTTCGATCCCGTGACCCTCGGCCACGAGGATATCATCCGCCGCAGCCTCCATCTCGTCGATGAGGTCCTCGTGGCGGTGGCGGTCAATCCGGATAAGGAACCGCTGTTCACGCTGGCCGAGCGGGTTGAGCTGCTGCGGGAAGTGATGCACGGTGAGCCGCGTGTACGCATCGTGAGCTTCGAGGGCCTGCTTGCCAGGTTCGCCAGCGAGCACCAGGCGCCGCTCATCATCCGCGGTCTGCGCGCCGTGACCGACTTCGACTACGAGTCGCAGATGGCGCTGATGAATCGGCAGCTGTATCCCGAGCTGGAGACCGTCTTCCTCGTGCCCGCCCTGCACCTCACCTATCTCAGCTCGAGCCTCGTCAAGGAGATCGCCCGGCTGAGCGGCGACGTCTCGAGCTTCGTGCAGCCGGTGGTCGAGCGGGCGCTGGTCGCGCGATTCGCCTCGTGAGCTACCGCGATGCACTGCGCGGGAGGGCGGCAGCGCTGGGCCGCCGGGTGATCCTCGCGGAGGGTTGGGATGAGCGCGTGCGGCAGGCGGCGGAGCAGTTGGAGCGGGACCGCATCGCCGAGGTCGCTGTGCTCGACCGCTCGATGGCGGGCGATCCACGGCTCGGGCACGTGGCTGACCTGCTCCAGCGCCGCAAACCTGACAAGGTGCGTGATGCCGACCATGCGCGGGAGCTGGCGGCTGACCCGGTGCGCTTCGCCGCCGGGATGCTCGCGCTCGGCGAGGCCGACGCGGCCGTGGCGGGTGCTACCTGCCCGACGCCGGACGTGCTGCGGGCAGGGCTGTGGGCGCTCGGACCGGCTCCTGGGATCGAGACCGTATCGAGTGCCTTCTACATGGCCCTCGCCGTCGATGGCCTGCCCGCCGAGGTCGTCGGTGACGATACCGTGGGCGGAGATCTCGTGCTCACGTTCACCGACGCCGGCGTTGTGCCCGATCCCACCGCCGAACAGCTGGCCGAGATCGCCGCCGCGGCGGCGCGCGACCGATCATGCGTGGTGGGCGACGAGCCCCGCGTGGCGTTCCTGTCCTTCTCGACCAAGGGCAGCGCCGACCACGATCGGGTAGACAAGGTGCGACGCGGGCTCGCGCGATTCCGGGAGATCGAGCCCGGATTGGCGGCCGACGGCGAGCTGCAGGGCGACGCGGCCCTGGTACCGGAGATCGCGCAGCGCAAGGCACCCGACTCCCCGCTCGGCGGCCGTGCGAACGTCCTGGTGTTCCCCGATCTTGACAGCGGCAACATCGCGTACAAACTGGTGCAGCGGCTGGCGAATGCGCGGGCTGCAGGGCCGATCGTCCAGGGCCTCGCGCGGCCGTTGATGGATCTGTCCCGCGGCGCCGTTGCCGACGACATCGTCGACGTCGCCTGCATCGGACTCCTCAAATCCGGCCGATCATGACTCGGCACGTGGAGGCAGCATGAGTTTCACGGTCCGCAAGGACGAGGCAAGGGGTGTGGTCATCCTCGGCGTCGACGGACAGCTGATCGTCGGCAACCGCCACGATCTCAAGCAGAAGATCCTGGATGCGGTGGAAGCCGGCGAGCGCAAGTTCGTCATCGACTTCACGCAGACAGGCTACATCGACTCTTCCGGGCTCGGAGTGCTCGTCTCGCTTGCGAAGAAAGTCCGCGAGGCGGGGGGAGATCTGCGGCTGGCGGGCCTGAACGACGATCTGCGAACCCTCTTCGAGCTCACGAAGCTCGATACGCTCTTCACTCTCGTGGATTCGGTCGGGGAGGCCGTCGCGGCATTCTGAGCCGGTGGCCGCTCCCGCCCGCCTGATCGTCGACCGCCACGAGATCCCGCACCTCGGGGCGGAGGGGCAAGCCGTCGAGCTGTCCCTGCGCATCCCCACCGACCTGCAGGTCGTCGAGGAGGCGGTCGATCTCGTCGCGCGGCACTGCCTCGCGAGCGGCGTCAGCCCTCGTGCGGCTCGCTTCGTCGTGCGAGTCGTGCTCTGTGAGGCGCTGGCGAACGCCATCCTCTACGGCAATCGGCTCGATCCGGCCAAGACGGTCGAGGTGCGGGTGCACCTCGACAACGACACCGTCCGACTGCACGTGAGGGACGAGGGCGCAGGATTCGATCCAACGACCATACCCGACCCGACCGCAGGCGACCCGGCTGGTGCGGACAAGGGGCGAGGACTGTTCCTGATCCGCCAGCTCGTGGACGACGTTCGGTTCAACGAACGGGGAAATGCCATCTGCATGACCATGCGCCGCGCCTAGAGCGCCTCGACACCGTCATCCAATCACTCGGTGGCATGTTCGGCTGCCGGGTGAGGTTGTGGCGTGCCGGTCGGGGGCGGCTGCGCCCCGTACTCGGTTCCGAGGAAGGGGAGCCGCCGCAGGCGCGCATCGACGACCATGGGTTCGTCGAGCCCACCGATCCCTCCCGGCCGCTGGTCCGTATTCCGGGACTCAACGGCTACTGGTGCGAGCTGCTGTCCACCGGATCGCCCCAGGCCGACGCGGCGGAGCGCCTGGTCCCGCTCATCGCGCAGTTGTTGGATGGCGAGCGGGAGACCCTCGCTCTCGCAAAACAGCTCGCCTCCCGCTACGAGGAGATTGAGCTGCTGTACACGATCGCCGAAGTCCTTGGCCAGACGACGCGTGTCGACCACGCCGCCGAGACGATTCTTCAGGCGGTGAGTACGGTCGTCGGGGCGCGTCGGGCTTCGCTGTACTTGCACGACGAGTCGGCGAAGCTCCTGCGTCCGATTGCCTCGATCGGCAAGTCGGTTGCCGAGCTGCCGCCCGTCGCGATCGACGACAGAGACTCCGTGGCTGCCCGAGCGTACCGCTCGGGAGATCCGGTGAGCTACGATCCGCGTCGCGCGTCCGGGCGTGCCCCATTTGACGAGCGTCGCGGCTATCTGGGGAGCGCGTATCTCTCTGTCCCCGTGACGTTCCGGGGCAAAGCGGCCGAATCCCATCCCGTCGGTGTGCTCAACCTGACGGACCGCGTGGGGGCCGACGCGTTCAGCGGGGGCGAACAGCGCCTCGTGCGCGCGGTGGCGGCTCAGATCGGGGCGGCCCTCGAGCACGCACGTTTAGTCGAGCGGGACGTCGTGCGGCAGCGCATCAATCGCGAGCTGGAGCTCGCCCACGGCCTGCAACTCAAGCTGCTCACGTCGCCCGAGGTGCTGGGATCCGGGGTCGACGTCGCGGCCCGCTGCATCCCGGCCCGAAGCGTGGGCGGCGATTTCTATCACTTCGTCCGTTTGCCGGGTGGCCGCATCGGTGTGATGCTCGGCGACGTGTCGTCGTCGGGGTTCTCGGCGGCACTGATCATGGCGCTCGTCCTGTCCGCGGCCGGTATCCACGCGGCGGAGGTTGCCTCGCCCGACGGAACCCTGCGACGGCTCCTCGACTCCGTCGAACAGGACCTGCGGGAGACCGAGATGCACTTGTCGCTGTTCTACGGTGTGATCGACGCCCGCGCGGGGGTGCTGCGCTATGCGAATGCGGGCCACCCGTACGCGTTCCGGATCGGTCGCGGCAACCGCGTGGAGCGACTGCATGCCATATCCCCGCCGCTGGGACTCGCGAGCCGCGACGCCATCACGGCGGCGGAGACCCACTGGAGCGCCACGGAGGACCGGTTGCTCCTGTTCTCGGATGGCATCGTGGAGGCGCGCGACGACGAAGGAGCGCAATTCGGCGAGGAGCGCGTCCTCGCGATCGCTCGCCGACACGAGCACCGCTCGAGCGCCGAGCTGGTGGAGGGCATTCTCGCGGCGACCAGTACGTTCGAGTCGGTGGCCCGCGACGATCGCGCCGTGCTGGCCCTCAGGGTCTGAGTGGGACGCCGGCTCGGCCAGCACTTTCTGTTCGATCCGACGATCCTCGACCGGATCGTCGATGCTCTCGAGCCAACGCCCGACGACGTCGTTCTCGAGATCGGTCCCGGGCGTGGCACATTGACTCGGCGGCTGGTGCCGCGTGTGTCCCGGGTCGTCGCCATCGAAGCCGATCCTGCCCTTGCGGGCCGGCTCGAGCGAGAATCTGCGTTGGGGGACGCTCTCACGCTCGTGTCGGGCGACGCGCTGGATGTCGACTGGCATCGCCTCGTCCGCGATGCCGGTGCCGAGCGGTTCAAGGTCGTCGGCAACATCCCCTACTACATCACGTCGCCGCTCATCGAACGGGCCCTCCGACCGCCGTTGCCTCAGGCGGTCGTGTTCCTGGTACAGCGGGAGTTCGCCGACCGGCTTGCCGCAGAGCCGGGCTCGAAGGTGTTCGGTGCGCTCACGGTGGGCGTACAGGCGTCGGCAACGGTGGAGCGCCTGTTCGTGGTGCCCGCTGGCGCGTTTCGGCCGCCACCCAAGGTGGAGTCCGCCGTGGTTCGGCTCGTCCCGCTGGATCGTCCGCTGATTGCGCCGGCGGAGCATCCGGCGTTCAGAGCGTTCGTCCAATCGCTGTTCAGCCGGAGGCGCAAGCAGCTGGCCAATGCACTCCGCTTGGCGACGGGGATGGAGCGTGACGGAGCCACGCAGGCGCTCGTCGAGCTTGGCATAACGCCGACGGCCCGACCCGAGCAGGTGTCGGTCGAGCGGATCGCGGCGCTGTTTCGGCAGCTCGGGCCGTTTGTTGAGCCCGAACCCGGGCCACAGGTAGATTCCGGCGCATGAGCCGTGTTTACGTCACCAGCGAGGTCGGCGCGCTGCGCTCGGTGCTGATCCACTCCCCGGGGCGTGAGCTCCAGGCAGTCACTCCCGACACCCGCATCCAGTACCTCTACGACGACATCATCGACGTCCAGTTCGCCCGCCGAGAGCACACACGGCTCGGGAACGTGCTGCGGCGCTTCGGTGAGGTGCACGAGGTCAGAGACCTCCTGAGGGACGTGCTCGATCGGCCTGATGCCCGCGAGTTCCTGATCGCGCGGACACACGACCGGCTGCACTCCGACAGGGTGGAGCGCATGCTGGCCGACATGTCGTCCGAGGAGCTCGCGACCCTCCTGATCGAAGGGGGGCAGGAGGAAGGCGGGCCGATCGCCCGCTGTCTGAACGCCGGAGGGTACAGCCTCCCGCCCGCGCCGAATCTCTTTTTTACGCGCGACATCGGGGTGGTGATCGGCGAGCACGTGGTGATCGGTTCGATGCGCCATTCTGCCCGCTGGTCAGAGGAGATGCTCACGAAGGCCCTGTTCCGCTTCCATCCCGCACTGGAGCATGCGGATTTCCTGTACGACGGCTCGGCGGAGCGGCGGCTCAACTACACACTCGAGGGGGGGGACGTGCATCCCCTGCGCTCCGACCTCCTGCTCGTCGGCTACAGCAGTCGGTCGAGCGCGCCGGCCCTCGACCATCTTTGCGACCTCGTGTTCGAGCGGACCGCGATCACGGATGTGATCGTGGTCGTGCTGCCCGGCGAGCCGATTGCGATCCATCTCGACATGATCTTCACGCAGGTCGATCGGGACATGGCGGTTGCGTATCCCCCGCACTTCTTCGGGCCGGGGCGACTCGCCGTGCTGCACCGGCGGCGGGGCGCGGACACTGTGCACGAGGCCGAGAACCTCTTCTCCGCGCTCCGCAGTGTGGACTACCCGCTCGAGCCCGTCTGGTGTGGCGGGCCGCATCGTGCGATCCAGGACCGTGAGCAGTGGGGTTCGGCATGCAACCTCGTCGCCGTCCGGCCCGGTGTAGCACTGGCGTACCAGCGCAACTTGGCGACGCTGGCAGAGTTTGAGCTGCAGGGTTTCGTGGTGACGGATGCCGCCACGTTCCTCGAGCGCGAGGGTGAGCCAGCCGACGGCGAGCGGACCATCATCACCTTCGAGGGTGCGGAGCTGGTGCGGGGCGGTGGCGGGCCGCGCTGTATGACGATGCCGTTGCGGCGGGACGACCCGTGACCCCGAACGGGGTCCGGGTCGTTCCCGGCGGTACGCTGGTCGATCGGGTGCTGGGCCACTTGGCCGAACGATCGTCCGACAGCCTTACGATCGCACGCGATGTACTCGGCATCGGGAAGGCGACGCCGGCCATCGCGGAGCGTGTGGCCGAGGCCCTGCTTGGGGCGGACCCGCGGGTGCGCCGCCTCACCGATGGGCGCTGGTCGCTGGCGGGAAGCGGAGCCTCGGTGACGCGATTGGCCTCCTGCAGCTTTGCGGTGGTGGATGTCGAAACGACCGGGGCCCGCTCGGGCAAGGGCGACCGCATCACCGAGATCGCGGTCTACAGTCTTCGCGACGGTGTGATCGAGCCGGTGTTCGCCTCGCTCGTGAATCCGGAGCGTCCGATCCCGCGGTTCGTGTCGACGCTGACCAGCATCACCAATGAGATGGTGCGCGAGGCGCCAACCTTTGCCGATATCGCCGGCCGAGTCACGGATGCGCTGTCCGGGCATATCTTCGCCGCGCACAACGCGAGGTTCGATTGGGCGTTCGTCGCTCGGGAGCTGAAGCGCGCGCGATCGCTCGTGCTCAGCGGGCCGCGCGTCTGCACCGTCCAACTCAGTCGGCGGCTGGTGCGCGGACTCAAGTCGCGCGGGCTGGACAGCGTGGCGGAGTACTTCGGGATCGAGATCGAGGGGCGGCATCGCGCCGCCGGTGACGCGCTCGCCACGGCGAAAGTCCTCTCGTGCCTGCTCGATCTCGCCGTGGAACAGGGAATCGAGACGATCGACGAGTTGACCGCAGCGAGCCGTGCGAGGCGTCGGCGCCCCACGGCCCTGCCGAGCCCGATGGGGGAAGCATGAGCCTGGTCGAGTCCTTCCGGATCGGACGCCTCAACTGCCATCTACTCGATGCCGGTCGGCAGCGGCTGGACGGCGGCGCGATGTTCGGCGTCGTCCCGCGACCGCTGTGGGAGCGCCGGATCGCGCCCGACTCGGAGCACCGCATTCCGCTGGCCCTTCGGTGCCTCTTGATCGAGCACGACGACGGACTCGTTCTCGTTGACACGGGGATCGGCAACAAAGAGAAGACGAAGTTCCGCGACATCTACGGCGTCGAGAATGTCGGTCACACCGGTCCCACACAGCTGGAGGACGCGCTCGCCGTGGCGGGTCACGCACCCACCGACGTCGCCTGGGTCGTCAATACGCACCTGCATTTCGATCATGCGGGCGGGAATACGCACGTGGTGCGAAACTGGGAGGAGGGGGGAGGGAGTGGAGAGGAGGCTCCGGGGGCGAGGGAGATCCGCAGCTCCTTCCCCAACGCGACCTATGTTGTTCAGCGAGGTGAGTTGGCGTTCGCGATGCAGCCGAACGAGCGGACGGCGGCGAGCTACCTCGTGCCGAACTTCGAGTCCATCGCGGAGCTCGGTCGATGGCGGTTGGTGGAGGGTGAGGAGGAGCTGGTACCGGGGGTCCGACTTGTGCCGACGCCGGGGCACGTCCCATTTCACCAGTCGATCCTGATCAGCAGTGACGGCGAAACCGGGTGCTACCTCGCCGATCTCGTTCCAACGGCGGCGCATTTGCCATTGCCCTGGATCATGGGATACGATCTGGAGCCGCTGACCACCCTCGAGACCAAGCGGCAGCTGCTGGCCCGGGCCGAGGCGGACGGCTGGGTCCTCATGTTCGAGCACGATCCGACGCACGGGCGCGGCCGAGTTGTAAAAGACGGCAAGTCCTACGCTTACGCGCCCCTCACGGGTTGACAGGCGGCCCGGCGTGCGGGTAGTATTGTCGGACAATTCGGCAAGCAAGCGCCGTGGGCGCTTCACCCTCCTGCCGCCCGAGCGGGCGAGCGTTGTGGGTTCAGTGACAGTGCGGGGCCCCGGGGGCTCCGCCGACTACGGACTCTGAGGGGCAGGGTCCGTTTTTTTTACGTCAGCGAAAGGAGGCACGTCACTGGCCGGGTACGATGACAAACAGCGGGTGAGGGTCAATCGCCAGATCCGGATCAGTCCGGTGCGGCTGATCGGTGCGGACGGCCAGCAGGTGGGGGTCGTCCCGGTAGACGAGGCGCTCAGAGCCGCCGAGGAGAACGGGCTCGATCTCGTCGAAGTGGCACCGATGGCACGCCCACCCGTGGTCAAGATCATGGACTACGGGAAGTATCGGTTCGAGCAGGCGAAGGCTGCCAGGGCCGCGAAGAAGAAGCAGCACGTGATCCAGGTCAAGGAAGTGAAGTATCGGCCGAACATCAGCGACCATGACTTCGAGTTCAAGACCAGGCACGCGCGGGAGTTTCTCGAGGAGGGCAACAAGGTCAAGCTGACCTTGATGTTCAGGGGCCGGCAGGTGACCCACCCGGAGCTCGGGCGGGAGGTGCTCGACCGGGTGTACGAGGAAGTGAAGGACATCGCCAAGATCGAAACCGCCTCGAAGCTCGAGGGGCGGAACATGACGATGGTGCTGGCGCCGAGATAGGTCGCCGGCGAGGCTGATGCGGCGACGCGAGCCTCAGGCCGGATGGGCAAGCTGTGGGAGCAGTCCCCGCCACCCGGCGGGGTGGGCGGGTGCGCTCAGTCCGAGCGACGAGATTCAAGCAACCGTAGGAAGGCGACGATGCCGAAGATGCGAACGAAGCGCGGTGCGGCCAAGCGGTTCAAGCTGACCGGAACCGGGAGGGTGAAGCGGTCCCGCGCCTTCAAGAGCCACATCCTGACGAAGAAGCACCCGAAGCGGAAGCGGCGGCTGCGGCAGGCGACGATGGTCGCGCCGGCAGACGAGCACCGCATCAAGCGCCTGCTGCAGGCGTAGGAGCAAGAAGATGCCGAGAGTCCGTAGCAACGTGGCCCGCCTCAAGCGCAAGAAGAAGGTCATGCAGGCGGCGAAGGGTGCCCGCGGCGCCCGGAGCAAGCTGTACAAGTCGGCGAAGGAAAACGTCGAGCGCGGCCTGCGCTACGCCTATCGTGATCGCCGTAACCGTAAGCGCGATTTCCGCCGGCTCTGGATCGTCCGGATCAACGCTGCGGCGCGCGGGCACGACCTCAGCTATTCCCGATTCATGTCGGGGCTGAAGAAGGCGGGCGTGGAGATCAACCGGAAGGTCCTGGCGGACCTCGCGGTGCGCGACCCCGTCGCCTTCGGCGAGTTGGCGGAGGTGGCGAAGAAGAGCCTCTAGGGACCGGGATCATGAGCGCTCCCGCGACTCCCCACCAGGAACTCGACCAGATCGCCGGCGCCGTGGCCGACGTTGCCACGGCCGACGCTGGCCGTCTCGCCGAGCTGCGCACTGCGTACCTCGGCCGCAAGTCCGGTCGCCTTACGCAGATCCTCCGATCGCTGGGCGAGGTCCCCCCTGCAGAGCGGCGTGAGCTAGGCCGCCGAGCCAATGAGGTGAAGCGCGCGCTGGAGGATGCGATCTCCGCCCGGGAAAGTGAGTTGGCACGGGCGGAACGCGGCGCGCGCGATCTCGATCTCACCATGCCGGGACGGCCGGTCTGGCGTGGAGTGCTGCACCCCGTCCAGGCCGTCGTCGACGAGATCTGTGACATCTTCAAGGAGATCGGCTTCACCCGGGTGGGGGGGCCGGAGGCCGAGACCGAGGACTACAACTTCACCAAGCTCAACATGCCGCTCGACCATCCGGCGGCGGACGAGCACGACACGTTCTACCTGCGTCCGGGCGTGCTGCTGAGGACCCACACATCACCGATGCAGGCGCGCGTGATGGAGCGGCACCAGCCGCCCATCCGCATCGTCGTGCCCGGACGCGTCTACCGGCGCGATTCGTTCGATCCGTCCCACTCGCCGGTCTTCGAGCAGATCGAGGGCCTTGCGGTGGACGAGGGCGTCAGCTTCGTCGACTTCAAGGCCGGCATCGATTTCTTCGTCAGGCGATTCTTCTCGACCGACACGGTGGTCCGATTCCGACCGTCGTTCTTCCCGTTCACGGAGCCGTCGGCGGAAGTCGATGTCCAGTGCCAGATCTGCCGCGGGTCCGGGTGCCCGACCTGTAAGCAGACGGGGTTCCTCGAGATCATGGGTGCGGGCATGGTGCACCCCGCCGTGTTCGAGAACTGTGGCATCGATTCCGAGCGGTACACCGGCTACGCGTTCGGCATGGGGCCCGATCGCATCACTATGCTCCGGCATGGGATTCCGGACATCCGGCTGCTCTACGAGAGCGACATGCGCTTCCTGGCGCAGTTCGAGGAGGGCCGGTGAACGTCTCGCTGAACTGGCTCGCGGCGCTACTCGCGCGGGAACTGGACGCGGACGAGGTGTCGCGCAGGCTGACGCTGCTGGGCGCGGCGGTCGAGGGGGTCGAGCGACTCAACGCCGAGCTGGGCGACGTGATCGTCGGCCTGGTGGAGGAGATCGGCCCGCATCCTGACGCCGACCGGCTCACGCTCTGTCGCGTGAGCGACGGCCGCGAGGTGCGAGACGTCGTGTGCGGGGCGACCAACGTGCGCGCTGGGCGGAAATACCCCTACGCTCCTGCAGGTGCCGTGCTGCCCGGCGGGTTCGCGCTGTCCGCGCGCAAGATCCGCGGAGTCGTGTCGAACGGGATGCTCTGCTCACCTCGCGAGCTGGGGCTCGGAGTGGATCACGATGGGATCATGGACCTCGAAACGGATGCCGAGCCGGGCACGCGGCTGATCGACGCCATGCCGCTCGAAGACGTTCGCCTCGAGATCGACGTGACCGCGGATCGGCCGGACCTGTTGTGCCACAAGGGCGTCGCGCGCGAGCTGGCGGCGGCCTACGCCGTTCCGCTGAAGCTGCCGGCCATTCCTGCCGCGCCGGCTGCGGGGTCGATGCCTCGGCGCGTTGCAGCGACCGGAACGGTGGATGGCGTCGACATCACGATCGAGGACACGGAGGGATGTCCGCGATACATGGCCGCCGTCATCCGTGGCGTCACGATCGGCCCGTCACCCGACTGGCTTCAGGCGAGACTGCGCAGCATCGGTGCCCGGCCGATCAACAACGTCGTGGACGCGACCAACTACATCCTCCACGAGCTGAACCAGCCCATGCACGCGTTTGACCTGGCCCGGCTCGGCGGGCCGGCAATCGTCGTGCGTCGTGCCCACCCCGGTGAGCGGCTGGTCACGCTCGATGGGGAAGCACGCGAGCTGGACGAACGCATGACGATGATCTGTGACGGCGACGGAGTGGTGGCCATCGCCGGCGTGATGGGAGGCGAGGAGTCGGAGGTGCGGGCCGATACGCGCGACGTGCTGCTCGAGTGTGCCTATTTCGATCCCCGACGGATCCGGGCCACGCGCCAGGCGCTCAAGATGAGCACCGATGCGTCCTACCGGTTCGAACGGGGGATCGATCGCGACGGCATGGGCGAGGCGCTGGTGCGTGCCGTGCAGCTGATCCGGGCCGTCGCGGGCGGAGCAGAGCCGGAGACGCCGATCGACGTCCACCCGAAGCCGACGAAGACGCGCGGCATCTTCCTTCGACCGCAACGGGTCGAACACGTGCTTGGCGTGCCCGTTGAGCGTGGGGAGATCGAACGCCTCCTGGTGCAGATCGGGTTTCCGGTCGCGCCAAAGGACGAGCGTCTGCACGTCCAAGTCCCCGGCTGGCGACCCGACGTCGCGCGCGAAGTCGATCTCATCGAAGAGGTGGCTCGGCTCAAGGGCTACGATGCGTTCCCCGTGGAGATGCGTCCCTTCCGCCCGAGCGCGGTCCCACCGGATCCCCGCGAGGCGTTGAAGCACCGGGTGCGCCTTGAGCTTGCGGCGCTGGGCCTCAACGAGGCGCGGTCCCTGTCGCTCACGGCCAAGCTGGGCGATGATGCGGTGCCGGTCATGAACCCGCTGTCCGCCGAGGAGGCCTATCTCAGGCGCGACCTGCTGTCGGGGCTGATCCGCTCGGTGGAGCGCAACTGGGCCGTACGCCAGCGTGACATTCGGCTGTTCGAGATAGGGGTGGTTTTCGACGACGGCGGCGCCGGCGTGCCGAACGAGACCCTGAGAGCTGCGGCCGTGTTCACCGGCGCGCGCGTGCCGCCGCACTGGTCGGACGGCGGCGATACCCCCGTGTACGACGTGTGGGACCTCAAGGGTTCGTTCGAGACGGCGGTCAGGATCGCCGGCGGGTCAGGGACAGTCCAGGCTGTGGAGGGCGGTTGGGAGTGGCATGACGACGAGGGACGGGTGCGCGGTCGTGCGACCCCGCTCGACGCGGACCGGCCGGCCTGGGCCGCACCGCTGTTCGGGTTCGAGCTCGATCTCGAGGTGACTGAGCGAGCGTCGGTGCGCTTCACTGCGCTACCCGCAACACCGCCGGTCGAGCGCGACGTTGCCCTCATGCTGCCCGCTTCCGTCTCCGCGCGGCAGGTTGAGGACGTGATCCGGGGGTCAGCCGGACCGCTGTTGGTGGGACTCACCGTATTCGACGAGTACCGGGGAAAGGGCGTCACTGGCCGAAGTGTGGCCTGGCGGCTCGTGTTCCGCGCTGCCGATCGCACCCTCAAGGACGAGGAAGCCGACCGTGCGCTCAGCCGCGTACTCTCAGCCCTGAAGGAGGCGCTCGGTGTCGAACGAAGAGAGGCCGCAGTTCCAGGCGCTTGAGGAACTGCGCGAGGTTCTGTCGGCGCTCACGGCCGAGCTTGCCGCGTGGCGCCGGCGCGCGCTGACGGCTGAGGCGGATCAGACGCAGCTGCAGCTCACGCCGGATCTGGTGGGTAACCGCGAGCGCATCGTGCAGCTCGAAGCCGAAAACGCCGAGCTGAAGCAGCGGCTGGAGGCAGCGCACGGTCGCGTGAGTGATCTCGTGAGCCGGCTCCGATTCCTCGAGGAGCAAGTCGCATTGGAGGAGCAGGGCCGATGAATGCCGATAAGTCCGTCGTCCGCGTGACGATCGCCGGGGAGGAGTACACCCTCAAGTCGGATCGTCCACCCGAGTACACGCGCGCCGTCGCCGACCACGTGGACCGCACGCTCGAGGAGATTCTCGGGTCGGGGAACATCGTGGAGACCCAGAAGGGTGCGATCCTCGCCGCGTTGGCCATTACCGACGAGCTGTTCCAGTCGCGGCGGTCGGAGCGGGAGATGACCGACCGACTCAAGGCGCTGGGTGCCGAGTTGTCGAAGCTCCTGCCGCCGGCCAAGCGCCGATCGCGAACCTCCGGGTCGTTTGCACCCATGGGGGACGGGGCGTAGATTGCTGATCGGTCACGAGTTCGTGACCGGCTCGTTACGTTCCACCGGATAGTGCGGCGCTCCCCTCCGCGGTTGGCAGCGCTGCTGGAGCATAGATATGGACTCGCAGTTCATACCGATTGCGGTAGCCGTTCTCGCCGGTGCTGTCGTCGCGGGGACGGTTTTTTTCTATGTGGGCCGTCGCCGCGAGCGTCAGGAAGCGGAGCGGGCGGGCCGCGCTGCGACGCAACGCGCCGAGCAGATCGTGCGCGACGCCACGCGCGATGCCGAGAAGGAAAGGGCACAGGCACTGCTCGCGGCGAAGGAAGACATCATGGGCCTCCGGGAGGCCTGGGATAGGGAGGAACGGGAGCGCCGCGAGGAGCTGGACCGGCATCAGGCCCGGCTCGAGGACCGCGAAGCGCTCATCGATCGCAAGCTCAACACGCTGGACGACCGTGGTCAGGACCTGGACGAGCGGGAGCAGACCCTGGCGGAGCGTGATCGGCGTGCGGCCGAGCGCGACAAGGAGGCCGAGCGTTTACTCGGGGAGCGCCGCGCGCGACTCGAGAGCATCGCAGGGATGTCCGAGGCAGAGGCCAAGAGCCAGCTCCGTGAGGAGCTGATCGAGGCCGCCAAGAGTGAGGCGGCCGCCAGCATCCGCGACGTCAAAGAGGAGGCGAAGCGGTCGGCCGACCGGGAGGCCAAGAAGATTATCGCGCTTGCGGTACAGCGGATCGCGGCCGACCACAGCTCCGAGACGTCCGTCTCCGCAATTCCGCTTCCGAGCGACGAGATGAAGGGCCGGATCATCGGACGCGAAGGGCGCAATATCCGCGCGTTCGAGACCGCGACCGGGGTCGACGTGATCATCGACGATACCCCGGACACCGTCGTCGTTTCCTGCTTCGATCCGATCCGCCGTGAAGTAGCCCGGCGTGCGCTCGAGCAGTTGATCAGCGACGGCCGAATCCATCCGGGCCGCATCGAGGAAGTCGTCGCGAAGGTACAGAAGGAGCTGGAGCAGCAACTCGTCGAGATCGGCGAGGAGACGGTCTACGACTTGGGTATACGCAAGATGCACCCCGAGTTGGTGAAGCTCGTGGGACGCATGAAGTACCGCACGTCGTACGGCCAGAACATGCTGGCGCACTCGAAGGAAGTGGCGTGGCTCGCCGGCATCATGGCGGCGGAGTTGAAGCTCGACGTGCACCTGGCCAAGCGCTCGGCCCTGCTACACGACATCGGCAAGGTGCTCACGCACCAGCACGAGGGTACGCATGTTCAGCTGGGCGTGGAAGTCGCCACGCGGTACAACGAGCATTCCGTCGTCATCAACAGTATTGGCGCCCACCACGACGACGTGCCGCACGAGTCGGCGATCTCCGTCGTGGTCCAGGCGGCCGACGCCATCAGCGGGGCCCGTCCCGGGGCGCGCCGCGAGGCGTTCGAGACGTACGTCAAGCGCCTCTCGGCGCTCGAGGAGATCGCGCAGGGGTTCAAGGGGGTGGAGAAGGCGTTCGCGATTCAGGCGGGGCGCGAGATCCGCGTCGCCGTGCTCCCGGACGCCGTGACCGACGACGCGGCCGCCGAGCTGTCGGAGCAGATCGCACGGCGCGTCGAGAGTGAGTTGCAGTATCCCGGTCAGATCAAGGTCGTTGTCATCCGAGAAACGAGGGCTGTCGATTTTGCCCGCTGACATCATCAGTGGTACCGAGATCGCGAACGCGATGCGCGCCGAATTGGCGACGCACGTGGAGGAGTTGAAGGGCAAGGGCATTACACCGGGCCTCACGGTGGTGCTCGTGGGAGAGGACCCTGCGAGCCAGGTCTACGTCCGCATGAAGGGCAAGGCTTGCGAGAAGCTCGGGATGAAGAGCGAGACCATCAGGATGTCCGCGGACACGAGCGAGCAGGAACTGCTCGGCGTGGTCGAGCGGCTCAACGCCGACGACTCCGTGCATGGGATCCTCGTGCAGTTGCCGTTGCCCAAGCACATCGACGAGCGCCACGTCTTGCACGCGCTCAGGCCGGAAAAGGACGTCGACGGATTCCACCCGGTCAATGTCGGCAAGGTGTCGATCGGGGATCCCACCGGGTTCCGGCCATGCACTCCCTACGGTGTGCAGCAGATGCTCGTCCGGAGTGGCGTGCAGATCGCCGGGGCGCACGCGGTGATCGTGGGGCGCTCGAACATCGTCGGACGGCCGATGGCATCGCTGCTCCTTCACAAGGGAGAGGGCGGGAATGCCACCGTCACGGTATGCCACTCCCGCACGCGCGACCTGCCCGAGGTCACCCGGCAGGCGGACATTCTGATCGCAGCCATCGGGAGCGCTGAGTTCGTGAAGGGCGACTGGATCCGGCCTGGTGCGGTCGTGATCGACGTGGGTGTGAACCGGGTGGATGATCCGACGACGGAGAAGGGATATCGGCTCGTAGGTGACGTGGACTTCGAGGCGGCTCGACAGGTGGCCTCGGCGATCACGCCGGTGCCCGGTGGCGTAGGCCCGATGACGATCACCATGTTGCTGTTCAACACCGTCCAGGCCGCGGGCCAGTGGGTGGGCTAGACCTCTTCGATCGAGATCCGTCGGCGTCTGGAGACGGCGCCCTCACCGTCAGTGAGATCACGCGGAAGGCCCGGCTCCTCGTGGAGTCGGGCTTTCGGAACATATGGGTCCGCGGGGAAGTGAGCGGATTCAAGTCCTACAGGAGCGGTCACTGGTACTTCAGCCTGCGCGATGCGCAGGCACAGGTGCGGTGTGTCATGTGGCGCTCCGACAACCAACGCCTGCCTGGCCCGCCGGAAGAAGGGGCGGAGGTGTTCGTTGAAGCCCGCCCTACGGTGTGGGAGGAACGAGGCGAGTTTCGGCTCACGGTGCGTGAGTTGCTTGCCACGGCCGAGGGTGGCCTGTGGCAGTTGCAGCTCGAGCGCGCGAGGGCGGCGTTGGAGCGTGATGGGCTCTTGGATCCGACTCGGAAACGGGCGCTGCCGCCCTTCCCGCGCCGTCTCGCCGTCGTGACCAGTCCCGACGGGGCAGCACTGAGAGACATCCTCTCCGTGGTCGGCAGGCGGTGGCCGGCTGCGGAGGTGCTCGTCCTGCCAGCACGCGTGCAGGGCGAAGGCGCTGAGGACGAGCTGTGCGCGGCACTCGAGCGCGTGAACCTGCTGCCAGACGTCGATGTGGTGATCGTAGGCCGGGGTGGCGGGTCTCGCGAGGACCTCTGGGCGTTCAACAGTGAGCGGGTCGCTCGTGCGGTCGCCGCGGTTGCTGTCCCGACGATCTCCGCCGTGGGACACGAGACCGACATCGCGCTGACCGACCTCGTGGCCGACCTCCGCGCGCCGACACCGTCCGCGGCGGCCGAAGCGGCCGTGCCGGACCGGGCAATGGCGGAGGAGATCCTGGATTCGACGGCCCGGCGAGCAGCCCGGACGATCGCGGCTCGCCTCTCCGTCGCGGAGCATCGATTGGCACGCACGGCTGACCGACTTGGCGCCGCGCTGGACCGCCGCGTCGTGCTGCGGCGGCATCGGCTGGACGAGTTGGCGGCACGGCTGGATGCGCTCAGCCCCTTGAAGGTGCTGGCCCGCGGATACGCCGTGGCGCGGTCGCCGTCAGGCACGGTGTTGCGGCGCGCAGCCGAGTTCGAGATTGGACAGGTGTTCCGGCTGACATTCGCCGATGGCGACGTGAGTGCTCGAGCAACCGGAGACGAACCATGACCAACCGCAACCCGTCGTTCCAGCAGGAGATCGAGCGGCTGGAGGCCATCGTTCGGTCCCTCGAGGATGAAGACCTGGAGCTCGATACCGCCCTCGAGTTGTTCGAGGAGGGGGTGGCCCGCCTCAAGTCTGCCCGCGCCCTCCTGCGCCAAGGGGAGCTCAAGGTCAAGACGGTGCTTCAGAACAGCGATGGGACGCTCGACACCGCAGACCTCGACGGCTGACGTCGCGGCGTTCCTCGAGGAGAGCCGCGAGGCGGTCGACCGCGTCCTCGCAGCCTGGGCCGGTCGTCTCGAGCGTGAGGAGCCGGAGTCGCTCGGTGCGGCAATGGCGTACAGCCTCCGCGCACCGGGAAAACGGTTCCGGCCGGCGCTCGTGCTCGCAGCCTACCGAGAGCTGGGCGGTACGGGTCCGGCCGAGGAACTGGCATGCGCGGTCGAGGTCGTGCACACGTATTCGCTCGTGCACGATGATTTGCCCTGCATGGACGACGACGACCTGCGCCGCGGCCGGCCGACCACGCACAAGGTGTTCGGCGTGCCGACGGCCACCGACGCGGGGTTCCACCTCGTTCCGGTATCCGCGCGGGTTCTGACTGCCGGGGCCGAGCGGCTCGGCGTAGCACCCGACCTGCGCCGCCGCATCGCCCGCGAGCTGTATTGGGCTGCCGGTGCCGCAGGAATGGTGGGTGGCCAGGTGCTCGATCTCGAGGCGGAAGGCCAGGAGATCGCGCTCGACGAGCTGGTGCGAATCCACCGCGCGAAGACCGGAGCGCTGATCGCGGCCAGCGGGGTCATTGGGGCCCTGGCTGCCGGTGCAGATGTTGCTCGTGTCGAGGCGGTGAGGCGGTACGGCTTGCGGATCGGGCTCGCGTTTCAGATCGTCGATGACGTACTGGACGCAACGGCGACATCGGCCCAGCTGGGCAAGACGGCCGGCAAGGACGCCGCGCAGCGAAAGGCGACCTACACGGCGTTCATGGGAGTAGAGGGGGCACGGCAGGAGGCTGACCGACAGGCGTCGGCTGCCATAGACCACCTGCTCGCCGAAGGGCTAGATTCCAGGCTGCTCGCCGGGCTCGCCCGGTTCATCGTCGAGCGGGGCTCCTGAGGGGCCCGGCCGGCCGGCCGACGTGCAGACACCAGCAAACACGAATACGCTATGGCTTTGCTCGAATCGATCAAGAGTCCCGCTGACATCCGTAGGCTCACGGAAGATCAGTTGCAGCCGTTGGCTGACGAGGTCCGTGCCCGACTCATCGAGGTCGTCTCGACGACCGGGGGGCACATCGGGGCTGGGCTGGGTGTGGTCGAGCTGACCGTGGCGCTGGCCCACGTGTTCGAATCTCCGCGCGACAAGATCGTGTGGGATGTCGGCCACCAGGGGTATCCGTGGAAGGTAATCACGGGTCGGAACGATCGGCTGGGCACCCTGCGGCAGAAGGGCGGTCTGTCGGGGTTTCTCCGGCGCACGGAGAGCGAGCACGACCACTTCGGCGCGGGGCACGCCGGCACGGCGATGTCGGCGGCGTTCGGGATGGCGGCTGCGCGGGACCTCATGGGGGGGGCGTACGATGTCATCGCGGTCGTGGGCGACGGGTCCATGACGTGCGGGCTGTCCTATGAAGCCATGAACAATGCCGGACACTCCGGCCGCGACGTGATCGTGGTCCTGAACGACAACGGCATGTCCATCGCGCCCAATGTCGGGGCGATCAACAAGTATCTTGGTTCGGTGATCGCGAGCCCGTTCACCAACCGTATGCGCGAGCATGTCAAGCACGTGATCGAGCGCGCCTCTCACCTGGTAGGTGGCAGCCGGATGGTCGAGTTCGCCCGTTCGGTCGAGGAGAGCATCAAGAACCTGTGGTCGCCTGGCATGCTGTTCGAGGAGATGGGCTTCCGGTACTTCGGCCCGATCGACGGTCACAACATCCCGGCGATGCTGCGCACGCTCGAGCTGGTGAAGACGCTGGACGGTCCGCGCCTGGTGCACGTGGTGACGGAGAAGGGCCGTGGTTTTCCACTCAAGGAGCCGCACCCGGAGAAGTTTCACGCGCGCAATCCGTACGATCCGGAGACAGGTGTGCTCAGGCCGAGCGCATCCACGGGAGCGGGATGGACCACGATCTTCGGCACGGCGATCGCGGAGCTCGCGGAGGAGCACCCGAACCTGGTGGCGATCACGGCAGCGATGCCGTCGGGAACGGGGACCGACATCTTTCAGAAGCGCTGGCCCGACCGATTCTTCGACGTCGGGATTGCGGAGGGGCACGCCACGACCTTTGCCGCGGGAATGGCGACCCAGGGGCTGCGGCCTGTGGTCGCGATCTACTCGACATTTCTGCAACGCGGATTCGACAACGTCATCCACGATGTCGCGATCCAGAACCTCCCGGTGATTTTCGGGTTGGACCGGGCCGGCATGGTGGGCGCCGACGGGCAGACGCACATGGGGCTGTACGACATTGCCTATATGCTCGCGGTTCCGAACATGACGGTGACGGCACCGAAGGATGGCGCGGAGCTGGTTGGGCTGCTCAAGTGCGCACTCGAGCACGAAGGGCCGTTCTCGTTGCGCTACCCGCGCGACACGGTCCCGAGCCAGCCTCCGCAGGCATCGGACGTCGAACCAGTCCCGTACGGCACGTGGGAGCGGTTGCGCCAAGGCGAGGACGTGGCACTCCTTGCTGCCGGTGTCATGTGCGCCCCCGCGATGGAAGCGGCCGAACGCCTTGCAGCGGACGGGCATGACGTGACCGTCATCAACTGCCGGTTCATCAAGCCGCTGGACCACGAGATGCTCGCCGACCTGGTTCGGACGCATCGATTCATTCTGACCATCGAGGATGGCACGGCCGTGAACGGCTTCGGTGCGTACGTTGCCGCTAAGGTCGAGGAGCTGGATCCGGCGGTGCGCGTCGTGATTGCCGGTGCGCCCGACCGCACGTTCGAGCATGCGTCCAGATCTGATCAACTTGCCGAGGCGGGTCTCTCGTCGGAGGCACTGGCCGACAGCGTGCGGGCATGGGCCCTGGCGGAGCAGCACCCGACGTCATGAGAATAGGGGTGATCGGGAATCAGCGTTATCGCGCGCTGGACCGGGTCTTGGAGCGCTTGCTGCGGTACGCCGAGACGCACGATGTCCGGCTTGCCAGCGAGCCCGACATGCTGGACCATTGGCCGCAACCGGTCCCCGAGCTGTCCCCCGGGAGCGACGAGCTCGATCTCCTCGTGGCCTTCGGCGGCGACGGCACCCTGCTCAGGGCGGTCCGCGCGCTAGGCGGTCGAGAAGTGCCGCTGCTGGCCATCAACCTGGGCCACATTGGGTTCCTCACGTCGACGACGGCAGAGGATCTGGAACGCTCGCTGGACGCGTTCCGGGCCGGGCAGCACCGCATCGAGCGCAGATTCACGCTGAGCGGCACGATCGTCGCCCCCTCGGGCACCCCAGAACGCCGTGAGCACGCGGTGAACGACGTCGTCGTTCACAAGACGGATGCGGTCCGGATCATTCGGCTGCGTGTCGCGGTCGACGGGGAGCCGGTGGGGACGTATTCCGCGGATGGGATCATCGTCTCGAGTCCAGCCGGCTCCACTGCGTATTCGCTGAGCGCCGGTGGACCGGTGCTCCTGCCGGACGTGGACGCGATGGTGGTCACGGCGATCTGCCCGCACACGCTGCGGGTACGGCCAATCGTGATTCCCGGATCGTCGGTGGTGTCGATCGAGCTCGGAGCGCGCGGGGGCGACGGCGCGCACGTGTCCTTCGACGGACAGCTCAGCGACACCCTCCGGCGCGATCAGCGGGTCGTAATGCGGCGCGGCGACTTTGCGGTGCTTCTGGTACGGCTCGGCGCGGAAGGCTTCTTCACCCGGATGCAGCGCAAGCTAGAATGGGGCGACCTGAGCGATCGGGAGCTCGCATTCCGTGTTGACTGAACTGAGGGTCCGCGATCTCGCCGTCATCGCGGACGTCACCCTCCCACTCGCATCCGGCCTGAACGTTCTCACCGGCGAAACCGGCGCAGGCAAGTCGATGCTGGTCGATGCCCTCGCCCTTCTCCTGGGAGAGCGCGCCAGTTCGGACATCGTACGGCCGGGTGCCCGGCGCGCTGTCGTCGAGGCCTCGTTCGACACGCGCGGGGTCGGCAGCGTCTCGGAGGCTGCGGACGAGCTCGGCATCGAGCTGGAGGACGATCGTCTCATCGTACGGCGCGAGATCAACGCGGAGGGGCGTAACCGGGCCTGGGCAAACGGCAGTCCCACCACGGTGAGCGCCCTCGCAACGCTCGGCCGGATCCTCGTCGACCTGCACGGTCAGCACGAGGCGCAGTCGCTGCTCCGTCCCGCCGCTCAGCGCGACATGCTCGACGCATACGGGGACGCGGCAGCCGAGCGCGATCGGGTTGGCGCGGCGTTCCAGGGCGCGGCGACGCTGCGAGCACAGGAGGCGACGCTCGAGGAGCGGCGCGACGAGGTGCGCCGGCGCGCCGACTACCTCCGGCACGTCGTCAAGGAGATCGGCGATGCCAAGCCGCGGCCCGGTGAGGACGAGCTGCTGGAGATCGAGTCCGGGCGACTCGGCAACGTGGAGGAGCTGGCGGGCCTTGCAGAGCACGCCCTCGAGTTGCTCGAAACGGCAGAGGAACGGGCCGCCCTCGACACCCTGGCGCAGCTGAGCCGTACCCTGGCGGGTCTCGAGCGACTCGATGGGAGCGTGGCCCGCTGGAGCGAGTTGCTCGAGGCGGCGCGTGCCAATCTCGAGGAGCTGGCGCTTGCGGTGCGGGACTACGCGTCGGAGCTCGAAGCGGATCCGGCCCGGCTCGCGGAAGTCGAGCGTCGCCGAGACGTGCTGTACAAGCTGACGCAAAAGTACGGGCCGAGCATCGACGACGTGCTGCACGCCCTCGTGGAAGCCAGCGGCGAGCTGGATCTGTTGGACTCTGCGGACTTCGACTTGGAGCGCCTGCGAGAACAGCGGGGACAGGCTGACGCGGAATTGGGCCGCGCTGCGGAGGCCCTGACGGCGAAGAGGCGCCGGGCGGCGAAACGCCTCGGGAAGGCCGTTCAGGACCTGCTACCGGGCCTCGGCATGCCCGACGGCAGCTTCAGGGTGGTGGTCGAGCCCGCCCCCTCCATCGGCGCTGCCGGTGCAGACACCGTGACATTCGTCGTGCAGCTGAATCCAGGCCTCGATGCGCGACCGCTGCAGCAGGTGGCGAGCGGGGGAGAGCTGTCGCGCTTGATGCTTGCACTCAAGGTCGTACTCGCTGCACACGATGCTGTGCCGAGCCTCGTATTCGACGAGGTCGACCAAGGAATCGGAGGCGAGGTAGCGGTGAAGGTCGGCCGGGCGCTGCAAGACGTGGCAGCCCGCCGACAGGTACTCGTGATCACGCATCTGCCGCAGATCGCCTCCTGCGCGTCGCATCACGTGGTCATCGCCAAGCGCGCCCGCGGAGGGATTGCGACGTCAGACGTGTCGGCCCTCGACGCGGACGGTCGAGTGCGCGAGATCACCCGGATGCTCGGCGGGGGAGACGACGCCGTCGTGCGCCGACACGCCGAAGAGCTGCTGCAGGGCCGCGCGAGCCGCGCGTCCGCTTAGAAGCGCGCGGGGGGCTCGGGTTCGGGCACCGATTCGGGCTCGGCAGCGGGCGGCGGCGGCTCGGCAGGCTGCTGAGTGCCTCCGAACAGGCGCCAATGCAGGCGCAGATAGAAGCTCACGCTCCCGTACTTCGGCGTCTGCCCACCATTGCCTGAGAAGGCTGCGCGATAGTCAATTCCGGCCTCGATTGGCATACCGCGACCGGTCCGCCCGCGGCTGTAGTAGTGGATTCCGCCCCCGAAGCTCCAGGATGTCATGCTGGTCTCGAACGCCAGGTCTGCCGCGTCGAGTGGCTGCCCCTCCGACGGGCTGCCAGTGAGTGCATAGTCGTCCGCGCCGCGCCGGTAGTATGCCGCCGTACCATATACGGTGAACGAAGGACTCAGCCGGAGGGACGGGTACAACGAGGCTCGCAGCTCGTCACCGAGGTTCCGCTTCACCGTCGTTCTGGTGGCGAGAGGGGCAATCGGCGCGGTGTGGCGTGTAACGCGCCGGACGAGCTGGTGGCCCAATTGGAGGTTGTACGACGCCGAGCCCGCGAGCCCGAGAAAGGAGCCAGGCTCCAAGGCCCCCTCGAGCCCCACTTCGACGTCCAGTTGACGGTCGCCGGTCCCGATATCCAGGAAGTGATCGGGCTCGTCCAGCGTGCCGGTCGGCAGTCGTATGGTGCCGACCGCGACCGCGCGGGCCCAAGCACTCTGGACCACACCGAATCGCATTCCCAGCTCGATGTCTCCGAGATTGAGGGAGTACTTGCTGAACTCGATCGGGTACGACGCATATCCGTACGCCGAGTCGGCAAGCATCTCGTTCACCCCGCCCGCACCGATCGGGGCAGAGGGCAGCGGATAGGTCGCGGTGAGGGGACTCGCGCCAAACTGGGCCAACCGCGTCGACACGTCCTGGACGGCTGCCAGGAGCCCGGTGCCGGCTTCCGACGTCGTGAGCGGTGCGAACGGCGTGATCTGGGCACCGGGGGTGCCACTGGCATCGACTCCCGCGAGCACGGCGAGGTCGAGCACCAGCTGCCGCGCGTCTGCCACGGCCGCGCGGGCATCGTCGCACTCGGCGCTCGACGGGCAGCCGAAGTCTTCGGCGGCGATCCGGGCATCCACCGCCGCGGCGCCGGCCTCCAGCTCGGTGAAGAGTGTCTGCATCGCCTGCAGGGCCGCCGTGGCATTGCCGGACTGCTCTGCGAGCTGATTCCAGCCCATGTCCCCCACGGCGGAGTCGACGCTGAACTCCACTTGCGAGCGTGTCGTCACGAGCGGCACTCGCGCGGTGAGCGAGAGCCGGTCCGAGAGGCCGAATTGGAGCGTCAACGGGAAGTGACGAATGTCGGCGTCACGGATCGTGCGAAAGACGCCGAGGTTCACGGCATAGAGGGGATCGGCGAGAATCGATTGCAGCGCCGTCTGGGGCTCGGCGAGTGTCGGAAACAGCCGGACTCCCGCCGCGCTGTCACTGAAGTCAGTGCCGAGTGGCTCCGTCGTACCGTTCGCGTCGAAGCGCTCCCGAAAGCTGAAGTACCGCGGCTCGAAGCCTATCCTGAGAACGCCCCTGGGTACCAGGCGTGCGTCGGTATACTGGGCACCGGCGGGAGCGGTGAGAGCGGTCAAGAGGAGGACCAGGGAGGCGGCCCAACGGATCGCGAGACCGTGGGGTCGTGGGATCGCAGAATCAGTCACTCGGCTGGTCCGTCGGTCCGCCGGTCCGCCGATCCTCCGCACTCGTATGCCAGGCATCGGGGCGGAATCTAAGGGAATGCGGGAGGCCCACCAAGGTGAGCCTCCCGCGTCGAGTCGTCAGCCCCGAGTCCCGTCAGGGCGACAGGCTCGTCCCATACTGATCGTCGATGGCGTTCGCAATTCCCGCCGCGATCTGTTCGTGCAGCAGCGTGCTCCAGTGAATACCGTCGAGGCTCAGCGCGAAGCCGAACGGCTGGGTCTCGTGCTGTGGGTCGGCTGGGTCGAATGCCGGGAAGGGACGGAACGCCCCCGCCGTACCCGCCAACTGCGTGAATACTGGCGCGGGGTCGTAGTAGGCCCATCCTCGCGCGTCGGCTACCTGCTGCATGTGCACGTTGTACTGTGCTGCGGCAGCCGCAATATTCTGGATCTCTGCGGCTGTTATGACTTGCGCATCCTCACACGACAGAACGGCCGGTACCAGATCTTGCGGAGGCAATAGGCCTCCCTGCACGGAGTCGACCTTCGCTCTGGCCGCTGCGAGCGTGCCGCCACCGACCGGGAATGGAACGAAGACGGTGGCGCATCCGAGCGCTACGTCCAAGGCGTTGAGCGGCGCGGTCATGCCGTCGAACACTTGCTCGAACTGCAGCCAAGCCGCTCCCGGGCTGAAGTAGGGCACGCTCGCCCCGACTGTACCGAGGACCAAGGGCTGCACCCCGATCACGACGGCTCCGTCGATCGAGCCGATCGCGTCGAGCGAGTCGAGCATCGCGTCGAACCGTTCCGCAAACACGGCCGGCGGTGTGACGAGTGCCGGATCGCCGGCGTTGTTCTCGTCCAAGCCGGCCGCCAACACGTCGTTGGACCCGACCTGGATCGACACGAATGTCGGCCTGATCTCCGCGGCGGCTTGCACCGGCGTACGTCCCCCGAGCAGGAACGTCTTGAAGGCGTCGGTCGCCGAGGGTATGAGGTCGGTGTCGAAGTAGTCGAAGAGCTCGAGCACCTCAGCGCCCGGGATGGCGAGCTGGTTGATCCGCGTCGGTACGGGCTCCTGTCGCAGGGCGCACGGGGGGGCAGCCGCGCCGCCGAGCCGTTCCTGCGTGAAGATGTTCACGTATGGCGGCGGACATCCGGGGCTGCGGAGCAGGGGAACCGTGAAGTCGGTTTCCATTGCCTCTGCCAGCAGCACCGGGTAGGCCTGGTTTTGAAGGCTGTCGTTGAGACCGCCCGACTGCAGTCCCGCCGTGAGGCTGTTGCCCATGGAGGCATAGCGGACGAACAGGGGGTCGACGGCGGTCGGCTCGTTCACCGTCTCGTCATCGCAGCCCGCGAACACGAGCGGCAGCACGGCCACGAGGGCCCACCCCAATCGGATCGGGGAAGTGCGGCGAATCATCGTGTGGTCCTCTCTCTCTCCGCGGGGCCGCATCAGAAGTCGAACCGGAGTGTGGCACCAAACAGGTGCGCGTTGAACGTGTACAGGCCGCTGTTGAGCTCGACGGTCGGGGACGTTCCCGGTAGCGGCTCGCGGACACGGCCTCGGCGCTTGTTCTGCCGGATGTACTGGTATGCCAGGTCGGCTGCCAGCCGGTCGGTCAGACGGATGCCCAGACCCCCGGTGAACTCGTTGCGCGTGCCCTCCGGCAGGAGCGGCGTGACCGTCTCCGGGGGAGCGGCACCTTGGTGGTACAGGTAGCCGCCGCGGAACGTCATGTTGCGCACGGCATCCCACTCGAGCCCGAAGCGGAATCCGTTCGTGTTGTCGTAGTTTTCCTCGATCACCTTTTCCCCTAGGTTCTCGAAGGCGAGCGTCAACGTGTCGAACAGCGACCAGTGCACCCACTGCCACTCGGCCATGATGGTGAACGATTCCACCGGGCTCACCGCCACCCCCAGGCTGATCTGATCGGGCATCGTGATCGACGCGTCGCCGCCCTGATCGGCGAGGAGGGTCTCAAACACGCCGAGCTGCGCGATGACCGTATCGAGCGGCGTACCCCCCGGCGCACCGAACGGATTCGCCGGAGGCAGTACGATGCCGGTGGGCGCCTGCGTGAACACCGCGTTGCCGGCGTAGTCGAGCTTCACTCGGCTGAGGTAGCGCGCACCGATGCTGATCGCCGGCGTCGGTGTCACGAGCACGCCGAAGTTGCCACCGAACCCGGTCGCGTTCGTGGCCTTGATCTGTGCGTTCGCGAACTGCGTATGGAAGGGAATGCCGACTTCGCCGAGGGTGGTCCCCACTGGGGCCGGCGCGGGCGCTGGTTGCTCCGAGAGGTCGAGCATCTGGTTCAGCTCGACCGAGCCGAGCACGAAGTCGAAGCCCGCGCCGACGCTGATCACGTCGTTGACCTTGAAGGCCAGCGTCGGCTGGAAGTACATCGAGCGGAGGTCGTTGTCGTAGCCGTTGAACCTGCCCTCAAACGTGTCCGGCCACTTGGTGCCGAGGCCGTACGGCACGAAAAACCCGAAGCCGGCGGTGAGCTTCGGGGTAATGCCGTAGGTGAAGTAGGCGTGCGGCACCGGGACCAGCGGGTTTTCGAGGTCGGTGGTTTCCCCCGTGTAGTCGTCGGTGAAACCGCCGTACGCGTAGATGCCGGTGACCCCGAGACTCACGGTGCCTCCCGTCATCCCCCCAATCCCGGCAGGGTTGTAGAAGATCGCGGATCCGTCGCCGCACGGCTTTGGCGTCCCGACGCCCGCGCGGCCCATGACACAGGTCCCGTGCTCGTTGACCTGGAAGCCCTGTGCGGCCGCGGATGCCGGGGCGAGCCCGAGCAGCGCCAGCGCCGCGAGACCTAGCAAGGAACGAGGCATCGCACTTCCCTCTGAAGGTGAATAAGGGACCGAGCTTATCCCCCCCGAACGTGGTTGTCAATCAGCCAGAGCGGGGAATTATTCCGACTGTTCTCGTAGTAATTCGCGATCGTACGCCGTCAGGATTTCCCGCCGCCCAATGACCCCGAGGAGCCGGTCGGGATCGTCTGCGGCGACGACGGGCATGTCATGACTGCCGCGCATGCCGAGGCGCTGCAGCGCGGTCGCGAGCGTGTCGTCCGGTGTCACCCGCTCGAACTCCGGACTGGCAACATCACCCGCGAGGACCACTCCGGCGAACTGCTCGGAGTCGCCAAGCACGGTCCGCAGGTCACCGTACGTGAGCATGCCGACGAGCCGAAGATCGTCGTCCAACACCGGAAACTCGATCTGCGAGCTTCCGCGGATCGCCGCCACGATTTGCGCCACACTCGCACCCTCGGCGATGACGTGCGGGTCGCGGTTGAAGCTGCCGTGGACGGTGAGCCGTTCCATGATCGCGGCATCGCGGCCGAGGTGGATCTTCTCTCCTCGGCGCACCAGCCACTCGGAGTAGATCGATTCCGGATGCAGCCGTCGGGCGGTGATGTAGGCGATTGCGCCGCACAGCATCAGCGGGAGGATGAGCGCGTAGTCGCTCGTCATCTCGAAGACCATCATGATCGCGGTCAGCGGTGCGTGAGTGCTTCCCGCGACCAGGCCGGCCATTCCGACCAGGGCAAAAGCCTCGGGCACGATGTCCAGACCCGGCACGAGGGCACCCGCCGTCGCAGCGAGTCCGCCGCCGAGGGTGGCACCGATGAACAAGGCGGGCGTGAAGACACCCCCCGATCGGGTCACCGCGAGGGTGGCGGCCGTGACCAGCACCTTGGCGATGGCGAGTGCGACGAGGAAATAACCTGCCCGCTCACCGATCATCTCGATCGACAGCGTCTCGTGACCACGACCCCACAGGTCGGCCTTGAAGATCACGTTGAACACGCCGACGACCAGCGCGCCCGCCAGTACCTGTTGCCAGCGGATCGGCAGCCGGCTCAGGATGTCCCGCGTGCGGTACACCGTGCGAATGTAGAAGACCGAGACGACGCCGGTGGCTACCCCGAGGAGGGCGTACAGCATCAGCTCCCAGGCGCTCCCCATCCCGTACTCCGTGGGGATCTCGATGACGGGCGACGCGCCGAAGGCGGCTCGGGATATTGCGGCGGCGATGACGCTCGCTACGAGGATTGGCGGGAAGGCGCGGACGCCGAAGCCGCCCACCACCTTCTCGAGCGAGAAGAACACGCCGGCGATAGGGGCGTTAAAGGCGGCCGAGATACCGGCTGCGGCACCGCACGCGACCAGCAGGCGGAGCCGTTCGGGGCTCGACCGGAAGAAGCGGCCGATCTTGGATCCGAGCGCCGAGCCCACTACCGCCACCGGACCCTCGGCGCCTACGGAGCCGCCCGTGCCGATCGCGAGGGCGGACGCCGCCGTCTTGAGCAGGACGGGGCCGGAGTGCACCATGCCGCCACGTTTGGCGACCGCGCGCATGACGTCGGAAATGTTCTCGCCGTCCGAGTCGTCGGTACCGCGGACGACGATGAACCGGGTCAGTGCCAGCCCGGCCACCGAAACCAGGACGATGGCCAGGCTGCCGAAGCCTGGGAGGTGGGCAACGGCGCTGAGTGAGCCTGCCTGGGCAAGGTCGATCAACTTGTAGAATACGATGACTGCGACGCCGACGGACACGCCGATGACCAAGGCGAAGATGAGCAGCAGTGTGCTCTCGTCGATCCCGAGCTTCGGGAACCGACTGACGAGCGTGTCGGCCCGAGCGGAGACGCGCTGGTACCAGGCACGCTGCCATGCCATGAGGCGATCGAGGTTGGGCATGTGCGGGGGCAAGATAGCGGCTGGCCCCACCGAGGGGGACGGTGCGCTCGGCTATGTGGTGAGACGCGTTGTTTCCGACGGGGCTGGTGCAGCGCTTCGGGGACTCCGTGATCGGTGCGGGCGGTGGGACGCCCAATGCGGTACTTTCTTGGTGGCTGCCCTCCTTGCTGGAGCCGTACCTCACTGAGGAGCATCGATGACGACGCATCGGGAGCCCGTATACAGCGCACCAGTCTTCCTGGGCACCGCGTTCCTGCTGTTTGGAATTGCCATCCTCGAGAAGGTGCTCAATCTCGTGGGCTGGAGCATTCCGTTTGTTGGCGTATTCCCGCGTCAAGTGCTAGACTGGGCAGTGGCGCTCTTGATGTTCGAGATCGCACTGACGCTCCGGCAGCTCGTGGAGCTTCGGCGCCCGGCGGCGCGATCTGAGGAGCCGGGGCTGGAAGCGGATCGCGGTCTGAACTGAGGACGAGATTCCGGTCATCAGTCCGTTCCGCCCCGGCGGGCACGATTTTTGAGGCGCGGTGAGCGCATGGAGAGTGTCGACCCAAGACGTTCGGGCATTTCGGAACCGACGTTCGCTCCTGTGGCGGTGCCGCGCTGCGCCCGCTGTCTCAAGGTGTTGCGGGAGGGCAGGACGTCGAAGTACTGCCGGGCGTGCCTCTGGCGAACGGTTGCCCTCAGGGTGGTAGCTGTCCTCGGGATTGCCGGAATCATCTTCGCTGTGGCCTACTTCATCATCGCGGGCGAGGAGCCCCCACCCGTCCTCTGGATCGAGTAGCGGCACCCGTGGATCGACGGCGCAGCTGGCTCATGGGCCGTCTCATCGCGTAGGCGGCCCCGTGGTGTCAGGTCCCCAAGGGAAGAGAAGAGTCGAGGATTGGACGCTCAGAGCTCGGGCCCACTGCTCGGTCCTGCACGTCCTCCTCCCATATCTTAGGCACTGAACATCGCAGGGCTGCTCCAGGCCCGGGTGGCGAAATGGGCAGACGCAAGGGACTTAAAATCCCTAGGGAGGCAACTCCCGTCTGGGTTCGAATCCCAGCCCGGGCATTCTGACAGCACATCGCTGAGCCATCCGGCCAGCCCGAGACTGCTGCGGCGCTCACCAATTTGCCGTGCAACTGCGCACGCCGTCCTGCGGAGCGGCACCGGTGCGCACGGCTGAGGCCTGATTCCCTGAGCGTCTAGCAGCCGCCACGCCTGACAGTCGTGATGAGTACTGGTGATGTAGAGGGTCATCTGCCGTGCTCTGCGCGGCCGATCGCCTTCGTCGCGCGGCCCGACGCACCGATCGATGAGGTGCTCAGCCCGGATCCAACACGTAGCCCGTCAGGCCTTTCCGGAACTCCGATCCCGGCGCGAAGTAGCTGCCGAAGACCGAGAGGCGCCGCTCCGGACCGATGTCCATCTGATCGACCAAGATCTCCCCGCTTCGAGTCATGAACCGTGTACGGAGCGTGTCGCCGGTGATACGATACTGGATCCGGTCACCTTCCTCGATACCACGGTCTTCGAGCACGGAGAACCACAACGGAATGCTGTCGAGGATCGTCTGGGCGGTTGCCCGACTCAGCAGGTCCGCCTCCACTGCCCGGCGCATGTTGCCCTCGATACCGCCCACGAACTGGCCCAGACTCACGCCGCGCTCGAACGTGATGTGCGCCCAGGCATCACGCGCGCGAACCGCCAGGCTTGCCACGCTGTCCCGCATCGCATCGCTCGCACCCTTACCTTCGAGCGCCCGAAGGGGAGCGGCGACCTCCCCGCCGATCCAGACCTCCAGCGTGAGCACGTCCACCCGGAAGATCGTCTTCTCCAGCAGCGTCTCCATGTACGCGTACGCCGGCGCGCCGGGTTCTGGGAGGTTCGCAGGTTGGGCGGAGAGCGATCGAGGTATGGCTAGCAGCAGGACGACAGCGATCGGAGTCACGAAGGCGTTGTGCGCACGTTTCGTCAGGCGCCGCTGCCAGCGGTCTGCGCCAGAGGCCCCGCCGTTCACCCGGCCCCCGTCAGCCCTCACTCTTCACCCTTCACCCTTCACCCTTCACGCCACCGTCACCGGGCTCGCTTGCCGCCGGAGGCCCTAAAAGCCGCACTCCGCCGGGCGCGAGCAGGACCTCTGCGTCGAGCGGGACCTGAATGAGCAGATCGCGCCCGGTGTGGGTGAGCGCGGGGTACTGCCGGCCGACTCCTGCCATTACCTCCTGGAGAAAGCGCTCGGGCACCGGCATGTCGTTCAGCCGCACCGCAAGCAGCCGAAACCGCACGACCTGTGGCCCGAGTCGGTCCAGCCCTATCTCACCTTCGACCACGGTCTCGGGCGGCAGCATGCCGAGCAGAGGCCCGAGCGCCTGCTTCGCAAGAAGTGGGAGATCGCCGACCCGTGTGCGGAGGACGATGTGCTGGGTGTCGGCGACCACCGCGACCCGGAGGTCTTCGGGAATCGGCACGGCTCCGAGGCGGGCCATCAGGTACGCCCCCCAGTCGCCCGCGAACACGAATCCGTGGGGCAGCGTGCGGTCGACGAAGACCGAATCGACCACCGCGGAGGCCCGGACGATCCCGACGGGGCGGATCGAGTCCGTGAAGACGGGCTCCTGGGCACGGAGCGGCAAGGCACCGGACCCCAGCAGCAGCACGGAGGCGAAGAAGGTGTGTCGTCGCATAGTGCGAGTTGGTAGATACCCGACTCCGGCGCCGAGGTTCACCGGACCATCACCTGCCTGCAACGCCCCGCCGCCGCTCAGTTCTTCTTCCTGCGCTTGCTCGCCGGCGACATGTCGGTCATGATCGCCAGCACGAGCACCACGCCCTGCCAAAATCCCCAGTTGCCTCCGAACCAGTTGTGCACGGCGGTATACCACAGGAGGCTGGTCGGCAGGAACACGAATCCCAGGATTGGCCACAGGAGCGTGTCGAAGATGCCGGCAAACCAGTCGGTGAGGAACCACAGGACGACGATCACGAACCGGGGGACGATCAGCGCGAGGAAGGCGAGAAGACAGGGCATGGCAGGGTCCTTCGTGCGGATGGAATCGTCTCAATATCCAATCTTGACCGAGGGAATGTCCAATCGACGTGACCGCGAAAGCGGGCGCGCGTGTGAGTGGGGTCACCGTCGCGATGCGGGCATCGCCCTAACTTGCCGCCATGCAAAGCTGTTCTTTGCGGCTGACTCGCGAGGCTCGTGTGCGCCTTCGTCGTCTGCTCGCCGTCGTGCTCGTGGGTGGCGCAGGTCTCGGCGCGTGTGCCTCGGACGCCTCGGTCGGGCCCGATCCTGATCCATCCGTCAACCCGTCCGTTCACTCGTTCGTCGAGTTGATGAACGATCACCGGACGTCGCTCGGATGTCCCACGCTGAACTGGAACGACGCGGTGGCTGTGGTCGCGCAGGCGCACAGCGAAGACATGGTCGCCCGCGACTTCTTCAGCCACACCAATCCTGACGGGGACTCGCCGTTCGACCGGCTACACACTGCCGGCATCGCCTACTCGGCCGCCGCCGAGAATATTGCCTACGGGTATCCGACCGCCGAAGCGGTACTCGATGCCTGGCTCGGAAGCTCGGGCCATCGCGCGAACATCGAGAACTGCTCGCTGACCGAGCACGGCGTCGGCCTCGAGGGTACGCACTGGACCCACGTGTTCATCCGTCCGTAGATCGAACGGACTCCCGCGCCCTCACCCGGAGCGGGTACGCAGCCGGTGCTCCGGAGCGGCTAGGTCCGCCTCCGCAGCACCGGCTCCCGCGCGGTCACGACGAGCTCGAGCACTTCCCCTCGATCCACCGACACCAGCCCGTTGGAAGTTGCCTTCCGCTCGAGATAGTCGACCACCATGCGCAGCTCGCCGGCCCGCCAGAAGAAGGCAAACGCGGCCTCACCTTCTGGGGGCACGGATCCGAGTCCCATTGTCGTCCCCACGTCGTACATCGCCGACACCATGATCCGGTCCGCGGACTGATTGATGACGTGGACGATCACGTCGTCGTCGCTGGGTGTCGCTGCCTGATCGGGCGACCCGCCGGCGCACCCGGCGAACATAGTCGGAGCCAGGTACAGCGCTGCCAATGCGAGGGTTCGTGGTGACACGGGTCCTCCTCGTGAGGTCTTCAGGGATCGAATCATAGCCCGCGCCCGGCCGAGTGGCCACGCGGGAGGCTGCGGTCCCGCGCAGCAGCCCAGGTCAGTCCACAACCGCCACCGATTTCACGCGCGCGAATACCTGGCGGCCCGGTCCGAGCTCGAGTTGGTCCCGCGAGCGGCGCGTGAGCCGGGCGAAGAGCACCGGACCGTCCGATCCACGCCCGAGCCGCACGAGGCAGTCGGACGCGGTGAGGTCGGCAATCTCGACGACCTCGAGCGGAAGCTCGTTGAGAATACTGCTCCCCACCTGCGGAACCAGCCCGATGCTGACGTCGCGTGCGTTGATCTGCACGCGCAACCCGGCTCCGGCCGGCTCAGGTCGGCCGTGGATCAGCAGCTTGCCAAGGGGCGTCTCGACGGCCGTCAGTCGGTACGTCTGGTCGTGCGATAGGATGCGGCCGTCCAGCACCGTCGCGATTTCCTCACCGCGCCAGCGAGCGAAGTCCATCCGGCCAAGCACCTGGGTTACGGAGCCGGCGTCGGCGACGCGTCCATCCACCAGCCACACCAACCGCTCGGCCATCCGTGCGACCTCGGTGAGCGAGTGACTGACGTACAGCACCGGCACGTCGAGTCGGCGGACCACATCCCGCAGGCAATCCAGCACCTCGTGCCGTGCCGGCTCGTCGAGGGCGGACACAGGCTCGTCCAGCAGCAGCAGTCGCGGGCTCGCGAGCAGTACACGCCCCAATGCCACCCGCTGTCGCTCGCCACCTGACAGGCGGAACACGTCACGACCGAGTAGCGGATGGAGGGCAACCCAGTCCACCACGTCATCCCAAGTGAG
>Ga0209536_100000973_pt1 | contig 47193 bp, 45 predicted proteins | sample DeeMarSeWOR28_12_FD_187461 | JGI IMG/M metagenome (GOLD analysis project Ga0209536, IMG submission 187461) | Marine sediment microbial communities from White Oak River estuary, North Carolina - WOR-2-8_12 (SPAdes) (version 2) | ecosystem: Environmental > Aquatic > Marine > Intertidal zone >...
GGGCGTGCACGTTGCGCCCGCGCAGGCGCAGCCCGTCTATTTGCGGGATCAAGTGACCCATAAGGGCAATAGCTAGTGGTGAGTGACTAGTAGCTAGCAACGGCCAGCCGCAGGTCGATAGTCGGTTGTCTTCACCTAGTCACTCGCAACTCGCAACTTGCAGCGAGTCATTTGCCACTTGTCCGAAAGTATCAGGAGGTTAGCTGTGCTCAGATTCTTGGTGGCGACATTGTTGTTGACGCTTGTGTGTGTCAACGCCGTAGCGGAAACAGACAATGTCTACGTGAAGCGCGTCGAGCGAGACATCGAAGTGGTCTATAAACAGGTGTTCACATCATTGGAGAACAATGGCTACTTCGTGGTGTTCGAACCGAACATTGGCAAGAACCTTTCTCATTTCGCCGAGCGTTGGGGTGAGAATTACAACCGCAACAAGCTCGAGGCGATTCGCAGTATGGTGTTCTGCAACGCTTGGTACGCCAATGCCGTTAGCAATGCCGATCCCGACCTGGTGGCGCTGTGTCCGCTGCACGTCACGTTGACGCACAAGTCCGGGGTGACCAGTGTTCTGTTTGTGCGGCCGGGGCGCGTTGCTGTGGGCAGCCCTGCAGAGCAGGTGGCCCAGGAGCTCGAGCAAGACGTCATTCGCGCCATCGAGTCTGGTGTTGGTGCGGCGGCGCCGCACTAAAGTGGGCCGCGCCTCTGTTCAGGGCGAAAGCAGTAGTTGCCGGAGAATGCGCTCGTAGAGCGTAGACAGCGCATCGATGTCGGCAACGGCACTGTGTTCGTCGACTTGGTGAATGCTGGCATTGAGCGGACCGAGTTCGAGCACCTGAGCGCCGGTTGGGGCGATGAAACGGCCATCGGAGGTGCCGCCGCTGGTGGACAGCTCCGGGTCGAGGCCACAAATCTCTTTTACGGCTACACGCGCCGCGGCGACCAACTCGCCCGAGGGAGTGAGAAATGGCGCCCCAGATAAGCGCCAAGTGAGTGTGTATTCCAAGCCGTAGTCGTCCAGCACCGCTTCGACCTGTTCGCGCAACTGCGCGTCGGTGACTTCAGTCGAATAGCGGAAATTGAACATGAGCTCTAGGTCGCCAGGAATCACATTCTCGGCGCCGGTTCCCGCTGCAATATTACTGACCTGAAACGTGGTCGGTGGGAAATGCGCGTTACCCTGATCCCATTGCATAGCGCAGAGCGCCGCCAGTGCCGGGGCTAGGCGGTGGATCGGGTTGTCAGCCAGCTGCGGATAGGCGACGTGACCTTGGGTCCCCGTGACGCGCAGCACCCCATTGAGTGAGCCGCGGCGACCGTTCTTAATGACATCACCCAGGCTCTGGCTGCTTGAGGGTTCGCCAACCAAACACCAGTCGATCTTCTCGCTGCGCTGCTCGAGTACCTCCACGACTTTTACGGTGCCGTTGATCGATGGACCCTCTTCGTCGCTGGTGAGCAGCAAAGCGATGGAGCCGTGGTGGTGCGGATAGTCCGCAACGAAGCGCTCAAACGCGGTGACCATCGCCGCAATTGAACTCTTCATATCCGCTGCACCGCGGCCATAGAGCTTACCGTCGCGGATGGTCGGCTCGAACGGCGGTGATGTCCAACGCGCGGCAGGGCCCGGCGGCACCACATCGGTGTGTCCAGCGAAAACCAGCAGTGGACCCGCCTTGCCGCGACGCGCCCACAGGTTGTCAACGTCCTCGAAACGCAGGTTTTCGATGCTGAAGCCGAGTGGCTCGAGGCGTTTCCGGATCAGGGCTTGGCAGCCGGCGTCATCTGGCGTGATCGACTGTCTGCGGATCAGATCACAGGCGAGCTCAATGGTCGGCGATAACGCCATGCGCGGCCTACCTTCGTTAGGTGCCCAATAGACTGGCGTAGTCGGTCGCACTGAATCCGACAACCAGGTGCTTGCCGTGCTCCAGCAGCGGTCGTTTGACTAGCGTCGGGTGCTGGCACAAGAGTTTCGCAGCCGAGTCGCCCGCCAGTCGTGCTTGGTCGGCCGCGCTCAGCGAGCGCCAAGTCGTACTGCGCCGGTTCACCAATGCCTCCGCGCCCAGCGCGCCCAGCCAGCGCTCGACCTGGCGCGTGTCCAAACCGTCGTCGCGATAGTCGTGAAAGCGATACTCGATGGCATGCTGGTCGAGCCAACGTCGTGCGGCTTTGATCTTGTCACAGTTCTTGATGCCGTAGAGTGTTGTCATCATCACCTGCCAGTGCTTAGATGTCGCGCAGCAATTCGTTGATGCCGACTTTGCTGCGTGTCTTTTCGTCGACTTGTTTGACGATGACCGCACAGTAGAGGCTGTACTTGCCGTCCTTGGAGGGCAGATTGCCGGAGACGACCACCGAGCCGGCCGGGATGCGCCCATAGGTGATCTCGCCTGTCTCGCGGTTGTAGATGCGGGTGCTCTTGCCGATGTACACGCCCATCGAGATGACGGCACCTTCCTCGACAATGACGCCTTCAACAATCTCCGAGCGTGCGCCGATGAAACAGTTGTCTTCGATGATCGTGGGTGCCGCCTGCAATGGTTCCAACACGCCGCCAATGCCCACGCCCCCAGATAGATGCACGTTCTTGCCGATCTGGGCACAGGAGCCGACCGTTGCCCAGGTGTCGACCATGGTCCCACTGTCCACGTAGGCACCAATGTTGACGTAGGAGGGCATGAGCACGACGCCCGAGGCAATGTAGGCGCCGCGGCGCACCGTTGCGGGAGGAACGACGCGCACACCGCTGGCGCGGAAATCGCGCGAGTTGTAGTCGGCGTATTTCGGCGACACCTTGTCGAAGTAGTTGGTGAAGCCGCCCTTCATGAATTCGTTGTCTTCGATCCGGAACGACAACAACACGGCCTTCTTCAGCCATTCGTTGACTTGCCAGGCACCGTCGCGCTTCTCGGCGACGCGCACTTCACCGCGATCGAGCATGGCAATGACCTCACCGACGGCTTCCTTGATGTGGGTGTCGACATTGAGCGGCGTGATTTCAGCGCGGTTCTCGAACGCTTGTTCGATGATGGTGATGACGTCGTTCATGCTGTTCTCCTGCAGGTCAATAGGGGCGCGCGCCGCATGCGCATAGCGCGAGGACAATGGGCGCGATTATAAGGTCTCGACGAACTCGCGGATACGGTGTGCGGCTTCGACGCATTGCTCGAGTTCGGCGACCAGCGCCATACGTACCCGGCCAGCGCCTGGGTTCTGCCCGTGGGCGGGTCTGGACAGATAGCTGCCGGGCAACACGGTGACGTTCTGCCGTGCATATAGCTCACGCGCAAAACGCTCATCCTCGATCGGGGTTCTCGGCCAGAGGTAAAAGCCCGCCTGCGGCAGTTTCACGTCCATAACGGGCCCGAGAATTTCCATCACTGCGGCAAACTTCTCAGTGTAGAGCTTGCGGTTGGCGCGGACATGGTCCTCGTCGCGCCATGCGCTGATGCTGGCCGCCTGATGATGCGGTGGCATGCTGCAGCCGTGATAGGTGCGGTATTGAAAGAAAGCGCGGATGATGTCGGCATCGCCAGCGACAAAGCCCGAGCGCATACCCGGCAGATTCGAGCGCTTGGAGAGACTGTGGAAGACCACGCAGCGGGCATAGTCCGTGCGGCCCATTGCCGCCGCGGCCTGCAAGAGGCCTGCCGGTGGCTGCGTTTCATCGAAATACAGCTCCGAGTAGCACTCGTCGGAGGCGATAACAAAGTCGTAGCGGTCGGCCAACTCGATGATGCGCTGCAGAGTCTGGACCGGCATCACGGCGCCGCTCGGATTGCCCGGGCTGCACAGATATATCAGTTGGCAGCGTTCCCACACCCCGTCGGCCACGGCGTCGAGGTCGGGCATGAAGCCGTTTTCCTCGAAGGCATTCAGGAAGTAGGGTTCGGCACCGGCCAGCAGTGCTGCCCCCTCGTAGATCTGGTAAAACGGGTTGGGCATCAGGACCAGTGCATTGCTGGAGCTGTTTACGACCGCCTGCGCAAAAGCAAACAACGCCTCCCGGGTGCCATTGACCGGCAAAACATGTTCAGCTGCGCTAAGTGTGTCAGCGGGGAGACCAAAGCGCTCACTGACCCATTCGGCGATGGCTTGCCTCAAAGCGTCGCTGCCGCGAGTCGTCGGATAGCTGGACAGACCATGCAAGTGTGCAATCAACGCCTCAACGACGAAATGCGGTGGTTCGTGACGCGGCTCGCCGATCGACAGCGCAATGTGCGGCCTGTCCGGCGGCGGTGTGCAGCCGTGCTTGAGGCTGTTCAAGCGTTCGAACGGATAGGGTTGGAGCCGGGTGAGCCACTGGTGCATGAGAGTGGACGATTAGTTGTTCGTATGTTGCGCTCGATGATCGGGGCATCCAGGTATGAATCAAACGCTGGCGCAGCCCGTGGGCCATTAGTATAGTGCAGCGCGCAATGCCCTCCAAACATACCGCCGATCTCTGGCCCATCGTCAGTCTGCTGATCGCTGCCACGCTGTGGGGCGTGTTCTGGTATCCCTTGCGCTGGCTGGAACACTCGGGTATCGGCGGCGTTGGCGCCGCTGCGCTGATTTATGCTGGCACGCTGGTTCCTGGCTTGATGCTTCTACATCGGCGTTGGGGTGAGCTTGGCCGCCAATCCTGGACGCTGGTCTGGCTCGCCGTCGCCAGCGGTGTGTGTAACATCACCTTCATTCTCGCCATGCTGTACGGTGATGTGGTCCGCGCGTTGCTGCTGTTCTATCTCTCACCCGTGTGGGCGACGCTGCTGGGGCACGTGATACTGGGCGAGTACATTTCGCGACGGGCCTACACTGTGCTTGGCCTGGCGATGCTCGGCGCCCTAGTTATGCTGGTGCAGCCTGGCGCAGATGTTGTGAGTGGGTTGCAGCTGGCGGACGTGCTGGCCCTGACCTCCGGCTTCACCTTTGCGCTGGTCAATACGCTCGTGCGCCGCGCCCAAACCGTATCGGTGCCCGTCAAGACGGTGGTCGCCTGGTGGGGTGTGTTGCTCAGTGCGGTCCTATTGATTGCCTTGGGCGCGGAACCGGTGCCACAGCCTGCGCCCTTGGTGTGGGGTATCGCGGCGCTGCTTGGTCTCGTGGCCATGCCAGCAATGACGTTGAGCGTCCAATACGGCGTCACCCACATGCCCGTGCATCGCTCCGCCGTGATTCTCTTGTTTGAACTGGTGGCTGGCGCAGTGTCGTCGTTGTGGCTCAGCGACGAGGTTATCAGCGCGCGGGAGTGGCTCGGCGGGGCTTGCGTGGTGCTGGCGGCCTATTTGACCGCCCGCCGGCAGATGGAGGACTAAGATGGTTGAAGTCAGCGGGATTCTGCACGCCAGCGTACTCGTTGCCAGTACCGAACGTTCACTGGTGTTCTATTGTGACGTACTCGGCCTGAAGCGGCTCGGGTCACGGCCGGATCTGGGCTATCCGGGCGCCTGGCTGCAGGTCGGCACCCAACAGATTCATTTGCTGGAGCTACCCAATCCCGATCCGGTGCAGGGCCGACCCGAACATGGTGGCCGTGATCGGCATGTCGCGCTGCGGGTGGACTCCGTCGCCGAGCTGGCCGCGGATCTGGAGCGCGCGGGGGTGGCCCATACGCTAAGTCGCTCCGGGCGACGTGCGCTCTTTTGTCGCGATCCCGACGGCAACGCCCTGGAGTTCATCGAGCAGGCATGAGCCGATGCGCAGCATGGGCCGTGCTTCAATCTTCCAGCCGTTTGATGATTTCCCTCTGCAGGTGCTGTAGCGCCTTTTCCGTCAACGGCTGATTGTCGGCATCACTGAGAAAGAAGATGTCCTCGGCGCGCTCGCCGAACGTGGCAATCTTGGCGTTGTGAACGATGACCTCGGAGTCTTGGAGGGCCTCGGCGATACGCGACAGCAGGCCCGGCCGGTCACGGGCCGTGACCTCCATGGTGGTGCGTGCTTTGGTGCGGTCGAGACTGAAGGTCACTGCAGGCGGGAACTCGAACTGCGCGAGTTGTCGCGGCACGTGGCGGGTCACGGGGACCGGCCCGGCATGTGGTTGCCCGAGCTGCTCCTGCAAGGCCTCCAGGATTTCCTGCAGACGGTAGCTGTCCGCAATGGGTTCGCCGTTCTCCTCCAATACGACGAGGCTGTCGAGCGCGTCGCCTTGGTGGGAGCTAATGATGCGCGCATCCACGATGGTCAGACCGAGCTGCTCCAGTATTGCGGTCAGGTTCGCGAACATGCGTCGGTCAGATTGCGCGTAGACGAAGATCTCGCTACCGCCGCGGTTTGCTTCGGGGCGTATGAGCACCAGAGGCATTGACCGGCGCGCGGGATCAAGGATCGCTTGAGTATGCCAGACGATCTCGTCGACGCTATAGCGCAGGAAATACTCATCACCCAATTGGTCAAGCCAGTTGTGCAGCTGCTCCTGCTCCAACCCCGTTGCGAGCAGCGCGGCGCCGGCTTCGCTGCGCACCTCGCGTACCCGCTCCGACTGCACGATGGGATTGGCCAAGCCGCGGCGAAACGCTCGTGTCGTGGCGTGATACAACTCGCGCAACAGGGCGTCCTTCCATGCGTTCCAAACGTTGGGACTGGTAGCTCGGACGTCGGCCACGGTCAGCAAATACAGATAGTCGAGGTGAACCTGATCGCCGATATGTTCGGCGAATTGCGCGACAACTTCCGGGTCGCTGGTGTCACTGCGTTGTGAGGTGCGCGACATCACCAGGTGATTGCGCACCAACCATGCGACCATGTTGGTATCGTACTCGCTCAAGCCGTGATGCCGACAAAAGACCTCGGCATCGTGAGCGCCGAGAGTGGAATGATCGCCGCCACGTCCCTTAGCGACATCGTGAAACAATGCCGCCAGGTAGAGCAGTTCGGGCTTTGGCACGCGCTGGATGATGCTGCTGCACAGAGGGAACTCGTGACGATATTCGACCACTGTGAAGCGGCGCAAGTTGCGCAACACGAACATGGTGTGTTCGTCGACGGTATAGACGTGAAACAAATCATGTTGCATCTGGCCGACGATGGCACCGAACACGGGCAGGTAGGCTGCCAGAACGCCGTAGCGGTTCATGCGTCGCATCTCGTGGGTTACGCCCTGGGGCTGGCGCAGGATCTCCATGAATAGCGTTCGACAGCGCAGGTCGTCACGGAACTTGTCGTTTATGAGATGGTGATGTTCGCGAATCAGGCGAATCGTGTTGGCGCGCACGCCTTTGAGCTCTGGATGCTGGGCCATGAGCAGGAACAGTTCCATCAACGCAAAGGGATAGCGCTGGAAAATGCCTGGGTGGGTCACCTCGAGAAAGCCCTTGTGCACCTGGAAGCGGCGATTGAGCGGCTGAGGTTCGACGGGTTCCTCCCCCAGCAATATCTCCTCTTGAAAAAGCTGCAGGAGCATTTCATTGAGGCGATTCAGCTCCATAATGGTGCGGTAGTAACGCTTCATGAAATGCTCTACGGCCAAGCGCTTTTCATCATCACGGTAACCGAAAAACCTCGCCAGCCCGCGCTGATGATCGAACAGCAGACGGTCCTCACGCCGCCCGGTCAAGGCGTGTAGGCCAAAGCGGATTTGCCACAGGAAATCCTGGCCGTCCTTGAGGACTTCGAATTCAGATTCGGTCAGGAACTCATGCTTGACCAGGTCGTGCAGCGTTGCCACGTTGAAATGTCGCTTCGCGACCCAGCCAATAACCTGAATGTCGCGCAGCCCGCCCGGACCTTCTTTGACGTTGGGCTCGAGGTTGTAGGCAGTGTCGTTGTACTTGTGGTGGCGGTCAGTTTGTTCCCGCAGTTTGGCTTCGAAGAATTCACGCCCCGGCCAGATGTGTTTGGGACCGCACAGCTCGCGTTGTTCGTCGAACAGTATCTTGGTGCCCGCCAGCAAACGCGCTTCCTGCAGCGTGGTGGCCACGGTGATATCGCGTGCGGCTTCGGTAACGCATTGCAGCGGTGTGCGTACACTGTGCCCGACCTCGAGCCCTACGTCCCATAGGAAGGTGAGGAAGCGCTCGATGGGCTGGGCAAAACTGCTCTCCTCCTCGGGGAGCAAAATCAGGATATCGATATCGGACCCCGGGTGCAGTTCCGCGCGCCCGTAGCCGCCTACCGCAACGAGGGCGGCCTGGCTGTTGTCGCCGAAGTGGTGGTACCACAGTTGCGTCAGAACGCTGTCGACCAGGGCTGCGCGCTGGTGGACGAGTTCGGCAGCGGGCGTGCCGGCGAAGAAGCGCTCGCGCAGGACCTCGTCGGCGCTGCGCAGGGCGTCGCGACAGGCGCCGATCCCGTCAGCGCCGCGACGCAAAGCCTCGTCGAAGCGCAGGTTGTCCAACAGGGGGCTGGGATGCTCGCCGAGCGGGGCTACCACTGCTCCTCCGCACGCGCCGTGAGGACCTCGAAACCCGACTCCGTGACGAGCACGGTGTGTTCCCACTGCGCCGAGAGACTGCGGTCCTTGGTGATCACGGTCCAGCCGTCTGGGAGCAATTTCACGTGACGTTTGCCGACGTTGATCATGGGCTCAATGGTGAAGGTCATCCCAGGCTGGAGGACCATCCCGGTGCCCGGCGAGCCGTAGTGCAGCACCTGTGGGTCCTCATGGAAATTGCGACCGATACCGTGGCCACAGTACTCGCGCACCACCGAGCAACTGTGGGACTCAGCATGTTTCTGGATCGCGTGGCCGATGTCGCCGAGATGAACCCCTGGCTTGACCATTTCGATGCCGAGTCGCATGCATTCGTAGCTGATCTGAGTGACCCGCTTGGCCTGGATCGATGGCTCGCCGATTGCAAACATCTTGCTGGTGTCGCCGTGGAAGCCGTCTTTGATGACCGTAATGTCGATGTTGACGATATCGCCCTTGCGCAAGGCCTTGGCGTTGGGGATACCGTGGCAGACGACATGATTGACCGAAGAACAGATCGATTTCGGGAAGCCGTGGTAGTTGAGCGGTGCGGGAATCGCGTTCTGCGCGTTGACGATGTGGTCATGGCAGATGCGGTCCAGCTCCTCCGTGGTCACACCGGCCTGGATGTGGGGACCGATCATCTCGAGCACCTCTGCGGCCAGACGGCCGGCCACGCGCATTTTCTCGATTTCCTCGGCGGTCTTGATCGTCACTGACATGGTCGGTGTCTTCGGTACTCGGGAAAGGCGTTACGCAGCTCGCCGGCCAATGCGCTGGCGGTTTGCCAAGGCGGCTGCCCCACAATGGTGCGAGGTTTGTTGTCAGGGCGCGAGTATGGTATAAAGCGCGCGCCCGCAAGGCAAACGTATCTCGTTGTGCTACAAGGCACGACGGGCACTAAAATCCACACATGCGTCGACACTTCTGCCCGGGTGCCCCTGGCCCGAGCCGCGCCTGCCTTTAACGCGCGTGCTCCCTTGGGGTTGGCAGCAAGGGACGCATGGAGGCTTAACCCGAGAGGAAAACTCGAATGAGCGATGTAAGCATGCGCCAGATGCTGGAGGCCGGCGTTCATTTTGGCCACCAGACCCGTTATTGGAATCCGAAGATGGCGCCATTTATCTTCGGTGAACGCAACAAAATCCACATCATTAATCTGGAAAAGAGTTTGCCGCTGTACACGGATGCGGTGAATTTCCTCGGCTCGCTGGCGGCCAAACGCGGAACCGTCCTGTTTGTCGGCACCAAACGGGCTGCCCGTGACATTGTCCGCGAGGAAGCGGAGCGCTGTGGCATGCCCTTTGTCAACCACCGTTGGTTGGGGGGCATGCTGACCAATTTCAAGACTGTGAAGCAGTCGATCAAGCGGCTCAAGGATCTCGAGACGATGGCCGAGGACGGCACCTTCGATCGATTGAGCAAAAAGGAAGTGCTCATGCTCAATCGCGAAAAGGACAAGCTGGAGCGCAGCATCGGTGGCATCAAAGATATGCCGGCGCTGCCTGACGCATTGTTCGTGGTTGATGTCGGCTACGAGAAGATCGCCATCCTCGAGGCCGTCAAGCTCGGGATCCCGGTGGTTGGGGTTGTTGACACCAATAACAGCCCGGCGGATGTCGACTATGTGATTCCCGGCAACGATGACGCGATTCGCGCCATTCAGCTCTACGTGCGCGGGGCGGCGGATGCCGTCGTGTTGGGCCGCGAGACCGCGGCAGCCAACATCAGCCCGCAAGATGAATTCGTTGAAATAGACGATGCCAGCAAGGCGACCAGAGCGCGCAAACCTGCTGCCAAGAAGAAAGCCGCAGTGAAGAAGAAAATCACCCGCGCCAAGGCGGCGCCAGCCGAGGAGGCCAGCGACAGCGCGGAGCAGACCGAGGCCAGTGCGGTAAGCGAAGCCGAGACCGAGGGGGAGAGCTAAGTGGGTCGGCGCCATGCTCTGTTGGTGGCGCGCCGCGAACCGACGCAGGTTAGGTAGTGCAGAAGGGGGCTTTGCCCCCTTCTTGCCAGTTGGCGGTATCAACGGTGACCGCCAGCACGAATTTCGAATGATCAGCTTTTAGGTGAGGGTCAAACCATGGCAGCAATTTCGGCAGCGCTGGTGAAGGAACTTCGGGAACGCACCGGAGCGGGAATGATGGAGTGCAAGAAAGCACTGGTCGAGACAGACGGTGACCTCGAAGCGGCCATCGAGCATTTGCGCAAGACGGGTCAGGCAAAGGCGGATAAAAAGGCGGGGCGTACCGCGGCCGAGGGCAGGGTCGCGGTCGCTGTCAGCGAAGACGGCAAGACGGCTGGCATGGTCGAGGTCAACTGTGAGACCGACTTCGTCGCCAATGACGACAATTTCAAAGCCTTTGCTGAGGCGGTGGCTCAGCGCGTTCTGGCCTCCCGCCCGGACGATGCCGAAGCGCTTTCCGGATTGGCTTTGCGCGATGGCGAGGCGGCAACGGTTGAGGAAGAGCGCAAGGCGTTGATCGCCAAATTGGGTGAGAACATGGCTGTGCGTCGCTGCGCGGTCGTGGAGTCAGCGGATCAGCTCGGTGTCTACCTGCACGGGAACCGCATTGGCGTTGTGGTCGCGGTCGAAGGCGGTGACCAGACCTTGGCCAAGGATTTGGCTATGCATGTGGCTGCCAGCCGGCCGATCTGTGTCAGTGAAGAGGATGTGCCGGCGGATGTTCTGGCCAAGGAGAGGGAGATCTTTGCAGCCCAGGCGGCGGAGAGCGGCAAGCCCGCGGAGATCGTTGCCAAAATGGTTGATGGCCGAGTCAACAAGTACCTCAAGGAGGTGACGCTGGTGGGGCAGCCGTTCGTCAAAGATCCGGACACCAGCGTGGAGAAACTGCTCAAGCAGGCCGGTGCCAAGGTCGCGCGCTTCGTAAGGCTAGAGGTGGGCGAGGGCGTAGAGAAGAAGTCTGAGGACTTTGCTGCTGAGGTCATGGCACAGGTCAAGGGAAGCTAGCGTCAATCTTCTTGGGGGCGGTTGCATGCCGGAGAACAAGGGCACCTTGAAGTATCAACGCGTCCTGCTCAAGTTGAGCGGAGAGGCGCTCATGGGTGACAGGGGCTTTGGTATCGACCCGCAAGTCATCGACCGCGTCGCTGGCGACGTCAAGGAACTCGTTGAGCACGGCGCCGAGGTGGCGCTCGTCATTGGCGGTGGCAATATCTTTCGCGGTGTCAGCCTCGCTTCCGCCGGCATGGATCGGGCGACAGCTGATCAGATGGGAATGCTGGCCACCGTGATCAATGCCCTGTCTTTGCAGGACGCGCTCGAGCGCCATGCCCTGAAAGTGCGCGTGATGTCTGCCCTTTCTATCCACAGCGTGTGCGAGGACTATATCCGTCGCCGTGCTATTCGCCACCTGGAGAAAGGCCGCGTGGTTGTGTTCGCCGCTGGTACGGGTAACCCGTTCTTTACCACCGATTCGGCGGCCAGCCTGCGCGCCATCGAGATCAAGGCGGACCTGCTTATCAAAGCAACCAAGGTCGATGGCATATACAGCGCGGATCCAGTGAAAGATCCGACAGCGGAGCGCTATGAGCGGCTGACCTATGACGAGACACTCGATCGCAGGTTGATGGTAATGGATGCGACGGCTATCGTGCTGTGCCGGGACCATCGAGTGCCAATCCGTGTCTACGACATGAATCGCCGCGGTGCCTTGCTGCGGATCCTCCAAGGGGAGCACGAAGGCTCGCTGGTTGAGTACGGAGAAGGGGCATGATTGAAGACATCAAGAACGATGCGGCGAGCCGTATGGCTAAGAGCGTTGAGTCTCTGCGTCATGAATTGAGCAAGATTCGCACGGGACGTGCGCATGCGAGCCTGTTGGATCACATCACCGTCGACTACTACGGGAGCCAGGTTCCAATCAACCAAGTGGCTAGTGTCGCGGTGGAGGATGCGCGTACGCTGGCGGTGACGCCGTGGGAGAAGCCCATGGTTGCCGTCGTAGAAAAGGCCATCATGACCTCGGACCTCGGACTGAATCCCGCTACGGCTGGTACGGTTATTCGCGTGCCCATGCCGGCGCTGACCGAGGAAAGGCGCAAGGATCTCACGCGTGTTGTTCGCAATGAGGGTGAAGGTGCCAAGGTTGCGATTCGCAACATTCGCCGTGATGCGATCGCGGACATTAAGACCCTGCTCAAAGAAAAGGAGATCGGGGAGGACGAGGAACGCCGCGCCGAAGACGATATTCAGAAGTTGACTGACAAGTACACAGCCGAAGTCGACAAGGTGCTCGAGGTGAAAGAGAAAGACTTGATGGCTATCTAGATTCCCATTGGCGCCCAGACGGCGCCTTTGTCGTAAATCAAGCCGTACACGGCCATATGGTTCGTAGCGGTCCGTCACATAGCCGAGACAGCATGTCCGAGCACACACCCATCCAAGGCGAAAACGATAGCCCAGGCAAGTTGCCACGCCACATCGCCATCATCATGGACGGGAATGGGCGCTGGGCCGTGCAGCGCAGATTGCCCCGTTTTGCAGGACACCGTGCCGGTGTCGAGACGGTGCGCGAGGTGGTCAAGGTGTGCGCCGAGAAGGGGGTCGAGGTCCTGACCCTGTTTGCCTTTAGCAGTGAGAACTGGCGGCGACCCAAGGAAGAGGTCGGTCTGCTGATGGGCCTGTTCATGACGGCTTTGCAGCGCGAAGTTCGTCGTCTTCATCGCAACAATGTTCGACTGCGCGTGATCGGCGAGCGCGGCGCCTTCGATGCCAAACTGCAGCAGCGGGTTGCCGAAGCCGAGGCACTTACCCGCGACAACACCGGACTCATCCTCGTTATCGCCGCAAACTACGGCGGCCGCTGGGACATTGTCCAGGCGAGCCAGCGCCTGGCTGAGCAGGTGGCCAGCGGTCAGATGCAGGTCTCGGATGTCGACGAAGCGGCGCTGGCGGCCCATTTGTCCCTGGCCGAGTTCCCCGAGCCTGACTTGTTCATTCGCACCGGTGGGGAGCAGCGGGTCAGCAACTTCATCTTGTGGCAGCTCGCTTACACCGAGCTGTTCTTCACTCCTGTGCTGTGGCCGGACTTCAGCCGTGAATTGTTTGAGGAGGCCTTGACTTCATTTGCGCAACGTCAGCGTCGCTTTGGCCATACCGGCGAGCAGGTCGAAAACATCAAACAGTTCGAAACTCGCTCGGATGCTTAAGCAACGTCTTATCACCGCGGCCGTGCTCGTTCCGCTTACGGTGTGGGCGGTGCTGGCGCTGGAGAGCAGATGGTTTGCATTGGTGTTGGCCGTTGTGCTGGCAGGTGGTGCTTGGGAGTGGGCGGCGCTCGCAGGCATGCGATCATCTGCGGCCCGTGTTGCGTATGCGGCGGTGATGCTCGGACTGATGTATGGCGGCTATGCGCTGAGTGCTGCTCGACCTGACTTGTTGCCGATAGTACTGATTGTTGTCGCTGGCTTTTGGTTGTTGGCCACAAGCTGGGTTTGGCGCTACCCCCGGGGTGCCGAGTCTTGGGGGAAAAGTCGACTGATACGCGCCCTCATGGGTGGCGCTATTCTCTTCGGCTGCTGGCTTGCGACGATCGCGTTGCACGCCAACCTAGAGCAGGGGCCTGCCTGGGTTTTGTTCCTTATGATCCTGATGTGGTTGGCCGACAGCGGCGCCTACTTGGTTGGGCGACGTTGGGGGCGGACCAAATTGGCGCCTCAGGTGAGTCCTGGAAAGACCTGGGAAGGTGTGGCGGGTGGACTGCTTGGTGCCAGCGTGGGTGCGCTGTTCGCAACCTGGTGGCTGGAGACGGGCCCGCTCGCGGGGTTTCTGCTGGTTTGCATGGTCACCGTGGTGTTCTCGGTGATCGGGGATTTGACCGAGAGTCTGCTCAAACGCAACGCTGGAGTGAAGGACAGTGGACGACTGCTACCCGGTCACGGTGGCATCCTCGATCGCATTGACAGTCTCACGGCGGCCGCTCCGGTGTTCGTACTAGGACTGCTCTTGCTGGGGGTCTTCCGGTGAAGGGCGTTACCATCCTCGGTGCGACAGGTTCCATCGGGGTCAGTACCCTGGATGTCATCGGGCGCCACCCGGAGCGCTATCGCGTGGTGGCGCTGACGGCGCGGCGCCAGGTTGAGCGCCTGCACCAACAGTGTCTGGTTCACCGACCCGAGTATGCGGTTATGGTGGACCCCGCTGCCGCCACCGACCTGCGCGAACGTCTCGCCCGCGATTTGCCTCAGTGTCGCGTTTTGTGCGGGGCCGAAGGTCTGGCTGAGGTGGTGGCGCTGGCGCAGACCGACTACGTTGTCGCCGCCATTGTCGGCGCGGTGGGTCTGGAACCCACACTGGCTGCTGCGCGCGCCGGCAAACGCATCCTGCTGGCGAACAAAGAAGCCTTGGTAATGTCCGGGCGCGTGTTCATGGACGCGGTGCGCAGGCACGGCGCCGAGCTCTTGCCCATCGACAGTGAGCACAATGCGATCTTTCAATGTATGCCGGCACAGTACTCGCGCGGCCTTGATGCAATCGGCGTCACCCGCATCATGCTCACTGCCTCCGGCGGCCCCTTCCGCACTATGCCACTGGCGAGTTTGTCGCAGGTCACGCCGGAGCAAGCGGTGGCACACCCGAACTGGAACATGGGTCGCAAGATTTCGGTGGACTCTGCGACCATGATGAACAAGGGGCTGGAGGTAATCGAGGCATGCTGGTTGTTCGACACCGGCCCCGAACGCGTCGAGGTCGTACTCCACCCTCAGAGCGTGATCCACTCCATGGTAGAATACGCAGATGGCTCGGTCCTGGCACAGCTGGGTAATCCCGATATGCGCACGCCTATCGCCCATGCTCTCGCCTGGCCCGAGAGAATAGCTTCGGGTGTGCCGAGTCTGGACATGTTTGCCGTTGCGCGGCTCGATTTCGAGAAGCCTGATCTGCATCGGTTTCCCTGCCTGCGCCTGGCGGTGGAGGCGATGCAGGCCGGCGGCACCGCGGCGGCAGTACTGAACGCGGCCAATGAGGTAGCTGTTGCCGCGTTTCTGGAGCGACGTCTACCGTTTACCGGCATCTCTGCGGTAGTCGAACAGGTACTATCCGAAATATCGGCGCGCGAAGCGCACTCGCTCGAGGTCATCCTCGAGGACGATGCCGCCGCCCGTGAGTTGGCTGGGCGCATTCTACAAGGCGGGTTGAGCTAGAGCAGAGTATGGGCGGAATATTCTTCACATTGTTTGCGTTTCTGCTCGCGATCACGGTGTTGATCGCGGTTCACGAGTTTGGCCATTTCTGGGTGGCTAAACGGCTGGGCGTGAAAGTGTTGCGTTACTCGGTCGGCTTCGGCCGGCCGCTATGGCGGCGGCGCTTCGGCGTCGATCACACAGAATACGTCGTGGCTGCCATCCCGCTAGGTGGCTATGTGAAGATGCTCGATGAACGTGAAGGGCCGGTGGCACCCGAGGAATTGCATCGAGCCTTCAATCGCCAGAAGGTCGCCAAACGCTTTGCGATCGTGTTTGCGGGACCTCTGTTCAACTTTCTGTTCGCAATCATCGCCTACTGGGCCGTGTTTGTCGTCGGTGTGACAGGGGTCAAGCCCGTGGTTGGGGAAGTGGTCCCGGATAGCCTCGCCGCTGAGGCCGGGCTCAGGGCAGGCCAACACATTCTTGCCGTTGATGGGGTCGCTACACCCATTTGGGATGTGGCACTCCAGGCGATGCTGCCCAAACTATTGGATCGCGAGCCCCTGACACTTGAGGTTGCTGAGAGCGACGTCGGGCCCCGTCAACGACTCGTCATGGACCTGTCACGTACCCCCTTCGATTTTGAACCCACTGACCTGCTGCTGACCCTTGGGCTGAAGCCCTGGCGACCGCCGATCGATGCAGTGGTCGGGACGGTACATGCGGACACGCCAGCCCAACGCGCCGGCGTTCAGGAGGGAGATCGTATTCTTGCCGTCGATGGACAATCGATCGATGACTGGCAGCAGTTGGTTGACAGCGTGCAGTCGGGCAGCGGCGACCCGCTGCAACTGCGGATCGAGCGCGACAGCGAGCGCGTTGAGTTGCACGTTACGCCTGAGCCGGTGAGCGCGGATGGCCAGACTCGTTTTCGAATCGGGATATCTCCGCAGTCCTATTCGCCCGTGCCAGAGCACATGAAGGCGAAGTACAGCTATCCGCTATTGCCCGCTTTTGCACAGGGATTGGGTAAGACCTGGGATATGTCGGCGCTAACCTTGAAAATGATTGGCAAGATAATCACCGGCCAAGCTTCGGTGAAGAACTTGAGCGGGCCGATTGCCATTGCCAGCTACGCGGGACATTCCGCCAGCGCAGGTCTGCCGCGCTTCCTAGAATTCCTGGCCATTGTCAGTGTCAGTCTTGGCATTCTCAATCTGTTACCGATTCCCATCCTCGATGGCGGCCATTTGATGTACTACATCGTCGAGATCGTCAAAGGAAGCCCAGTCTCGGATGATGTCGAGGCAGCTGGTCAACGCATCGGCATCGTCATGCTCGTTCTATTGATGGGGCTCGCCTTCTACAACGACCTCGCGCGGCTTTTCGGCTAAGGTACCCGTTGCTGAGCTGCGATGAGTAAGTATCTTGCAGCGCTAGTCCTGGCCTTTGCCGTCAGCCTGCCCGCGCGGGCTTTCGAACCGTTCACCGTCGCTGATATACGCCTGGAAGGACTCCAGCGAATTGCTGTGGGAACGGTATTCAACTACCTGCCAGTCAAAGTGGGCGACCGAATGGATGCCGAGCGCAGCGCACAGGCGTTGCGCGCGCTCTATAGAACAGGCTTCTTCAAAGATATCTACTTCGAGCGCGAGGGCGATGTGCTGGTTGTGTTCGTTGCCGAGCGTCCCGCCATCGCGAGCGTTAAATTCAGCGGTAACGACGACATTCCTTCCGAACAATTGGAAGACGCGCTCAAGCGCATCGGCTTGACCGAAGGCCGAGTTTTCAACCCGTCGATGTTGGATACGGTCGAGCAGGAACTGCAGCGCCAATATTTCAGCCTCGGTAAGTACGGCGTCAGCGTGAAATCTGAAGTCGAACCTCTGGAGCGCAACCGCGTCGGAATCAACATTCAGATTGCCGAAGGTGATGCGGCGCGAATCTTTCAGCTCAGCGTGATCGGCAACGAGACGTTTTCGGATGAAGAGTTGTTGGGAGAGACGCAGCTGGGAGTGCCGTCATTCTGGACTGGTTCCAAGCAGTACTCACGCCAGCTGCTTACCGGTGATCTGGAGAGTCTGCGTTCGTATTACCTGGATCGAGGGTTCATCAACTTTGTTATTGATTCGACTCAGGTGTCGCTGACGCCAGACAGACAGAGCATCTATGTCACCGTGAATATTACAGAAGGCGACCAGTACAAGGTGCGCAGTGTTCGTCTCGGTGGCGACTTGATTGTCGATGAAGCGGAGTTGCTGCCGCTGATAACGATCGAACCGGGCGATTTGTTTTCGCGGCAAAAGACCGCAACCAGCGCCAAGAACATCACTGATCGCCTGGGAGAGGAAGGCTACGCCTTTGCCAACGTGAACACGGTACCGAACTTGGACGAGGAGAAGCGCGAGGTCGATCTCACCCTGTTCGTCGACCCCGGTCGGCGTGCATATGTGCGACGCGTGAATGTCAGCGGCAACGTCAAGACGCGAGACGAAGTCCTTCGGCGCGAGTTCAGACAGATGGAAAGCTCATGGATGTCGACCGAGCGTGTCGCGTTGTCGCGCACCAGACTCGATCGTCTTGGGTATTTCGAAGAAGTTAACGTAGAGACCCCGCTGGTTGCGGGCACCAGCGATCAGGTGGATGTGAATTATGCTGTCAAAGAACGGCCGACGGGTTCTTTGTCGGCGGGCGTCGGGTTCTCGGATTCTCAGGGCATCACCTTGAACCTGAGTGTATCTCAAGCCAACTTCATCGGCACCGGCAAGCGGGTCACGGCGACCATCGATACCAGCGAGGTGACGAAACAATACATATTTGAGTACACCAATCCTTACCATACCCTCGATGGCGTCAGCAGGGGCTTTCGGGTATTTTCGCGTGAGGTCGATGCCGGGGCGGCCAATGTTTCGAACTTCGTAGTCAACACCTACGGTGCATCCATTGAGTATGGGATTCCGATCAGCGAAACGGATCGTCTGTCGGGTGACATCGGTTATGAAAACACGGAAATTATTGAAGGCGACGATGTTTCGTGGGTAATTGGCGATTTCGTCGACAAGGAAGGCAATCAGTTCGATGATTTCAAACTGACCGGGAGCTATACGCACGACACACGTAACAAGGCGATATTTGCCGATGATGGTCTGCAGGTGCGCATCGGCACGGAGGCGTCGGTTCCTGGCTCCGATCTGGAGTTTTACAAGTTGAACTATCGCCAGCGTCAATTCGTCGGGTTGTATGGACCGCTGGTCTTCGCCTACACGCTCGATCTCGCCTATGGCGGCGGCTACGCCGATACGGCACGGTTGCCACCCTATGAGCACTACTTCGCTGGGGGCTCCCGCTCGGTTCGGGGTTACCAGGCCAACAGTCTCGGTCCGCGGGACGTGCGCACGGATGGCTCGGGCACCGGCGACCCGATCGGCGGCAATGCGCGGATCCTGGGCAATTTGGAGTTGATTTTTCCCAACCCATTCGCGAAAAATAGCAACAATGTCCGCTTCAGTGTGTTTGTTGATGCCGGCCAGGTTTACAATACCGTCGAGTACGAGGATGTTCCCGACAACGTGGTTCCGCCACCCGCTGGTATCTATCTGGACGAAATGCGCTATGCGGCGGGATTTTCTCTCATCTGGCTCACACCGGTAGGTGCCATGCAGTTCAGTCTCTCGCAGCCTTTCAACGACAAACCTGGCGATGATGTGCAGCCGTTCCAGTTCACCTTGGGGTCCGCATTCTGATGGAATACCGAATTAGCATGTTGCCGGCAATGCGCCGCATGGCGTACGCAGTGCTGCTGACGCTGGGGTTGTTCTGGTCTAGCAGTGTGTTTGCGGAGGTGAGGGCTGGTTTTGTCAACATCGCCAAAGTGTTGGAGGAAGCACCTCAGGCGGAAGAGGCTCGCAAGAAGCTCGAGAGCGAGTTTGCGCCCCGCGACAATGAGCTGGTCGAGTCTCAGAAGAAGGTAAAGCAGCTCGAGGACAAGCTGGCGCGCGATGGTCTGGTCATGGGCGAACCGGAGCGCCGGGATCTGGAACGGCAGATCATGACGCTGAAGCGCGATCTCAAGCGCGCGCGCGAGGAATTCGGTGATGATCTGAACCTGCGCCGCAACGATGAGTTGAGCAAACTGCAAAGACTTGTTATCGATGCGATTGTCGCGCTGGCGCGCGAAAACGGCTACGACATCATTCTAAGTGATAACAACGTGCTGTACGCGAGCGACAAAGTGGACATTACCGAACAGGTGTTAAAGCGCCTGCAGGAACAGTACACCCGACCTTCTGGGGGAGCCGAGTCCGGGGCGGGAGTCAGGCCGTGACGCGACTCCCGCAGCCGCGCTCGCACAGTCTCGCGGAGCTGGCGGCGCGAGTCGGCGGGAGGATCGTTGGTGATGGCGATGTGATCATTTCCGGTGTCGGTACACTCCAAGGCGCAGGCACAGGCGATATCGCGTTTTTGTCGAACTCTCGTTACCGTGCGCTGCTGGCCTCCACGCGCGCCTCCGCGGTGCTCGTCACCGAGCAGGACTTCGAGCACTGTCCAACCAATGCCGTTGTTGTCACCGATCCGTATCTTGGTTACGCCAAGATCGCCGATCTCATCTATCCTACACCGCCGGGCGAAGCTGGCATTCATCCCAGTGCGGTGATCAGCGAGCGGGCCAAGATTGCACCAAGTGCCTGGATTGGGCCGCTGTGCGTTGTTGAGGACGATGTCGAAGTGGGCGCCGGGGCACGACTGGGACCCTCGTGCGTCGTCGGTCACGGAACGCGAATTGGAGCCAACACCAGCCTTGTGGCTAACGTCACCGTATGCCACGGATCACTGATTGGCGAGCGGGTGATTATTCATCCCGGTGCCGTTATCGGCAGCGATGGATTCGGGTTGGCCAAGGAAGGTGAGCGCTGGATCAAAATTCCTCAGCTCGGGTGTGTACGCATCGGCGACGATGTTGAGATCGGTGCCAATACGACCATTGATCGGGGCGCGATTGAGGACACGGTCATTGAGGATGGGGTCAAGCTCGACAATCTGATCCAGATCGCTCACAACGCCCATATCGGTGAGCACACAGCAGCAGCGGCGTGCGTCGGTATTTCGGGCAGTGTGACCGTCGGGCGCTCCTGCACTCTGGCTGGCGGCGTCGGACTGGCTGGACACCTCGAGTTGGCTGACAATGTGCATATCACTGGTATGTCGATGGTGACCAAGACGATCAAAGAGGCCGGCGTCTATTCAGGGGGAACACCGCTGGACACGAATCGACGCTGGCATAAGAATTCGGTGCGTTTCAAGCAACTCGACGACATGGCACGTCGGCTCAGCGAATTGGAACGGCGGTTTAATTCATTGGTGGAGAAAGTCTAAATCGTGACGACTCTTGATATTTATGAGATCTTGCAGCACCTGCCGCATCGATACCCGTTTCTTCTCATCGATCGCGTACTCGAGTGCAATCCCGGAAAGTCACTCATCGCCATCAAGAACGTATCTTATAACGAACCCTTCTTTCAGGGGCACTTCCCTCATCGGCCAGTTATGCCCGGCGTGCTGATACTCGAGGCCATGGCTCAGGCCACGGGAATTCTTGCCTTCAGGACGGTTGGTCGGGTCCCGGAGGGGAACACGCTGTACTACTTCGTTGGCATCGACAACGCGCGGTTCAAGCAGCCCGTGGAGCCAGGCGATCAATTGCGTCTTGAGGTTGAATTCATCCGGAGCATGCGCGGGGTGTGGAAATTCAGCTCGAAAGCAACCGTAGATGACCGTCTGGTAGCCAGTGCCGAGCTAATGTGCGCGGAACGAGAGGTGGGATGAGTATCGACCAGCGCGCGGTTATTGACCCGAGTGCCCGACTCGGCGCGCGAGTCAGTGTTGGTCCTTACAGCGTCATCGGCCCCGATGTTGAAATCGGCGACGATACCTGGATAGGACCCCATGTGGTCATCTCGGGCCCCACCCGGCTGGGCCGAGGCAACCGTGTTTTTCAGTTCGCCTCACTGGGCGCCGAAGCGCAGGACAAGAAATTCAAAGGCGAGGCCACTCGCCTAGAGATTGGCGATCGCAACACCATCCGCGAGTTTGTCACCATAAATCGGGGTACCGAGCAGGGCGGGGGCCTGACCCGGGTTGGCGACGATAACTGGCTGATGGCGTATATCCATATTGCTCACGACTGCATCGTTGGCAACAACACTGTCTTCTCCAACGGTGCATCGCTGGCTGGTCACGTCCTCGTCGAGGACTATGCAATTCTCGGCGGCTTCACACTGGTTCATCAGTTCTGTCGCGTGGGCACGCACGCCTTCTGCGGCATGGGCAGTGGAATCGCCAAGGATGTCCCGCCATTCGTCATCGTGAACGGCAACCCTGCTCAGCCGCACGGGCTCAATGCGGAGGGTATGAAGCGTCGGGGATTTTCCGCTGAGACCAGCCAGGCACTGCGTCGCGCTTACAAACTCATCTATCGCTCTGGCCTAACCCTCGAACAGGCGCTGGAGCGGCTGCATGAATTGGCCGCCACGCATCCTGAGGTGGGCATATTGGCCGAATTCATATCCGCATCCGAGCGCAGCATCGTTCGCTGAGCCGCGATGCTGATCTGACTACGTGCTGGCGTGGCTGTCAGCGCCCAGCATCTCCACCACCAACTGTGCCGCATTGCGCGAACCACCACTTCCTCCAAGGAGACTGCGAATCGCAGCGAGCCGCCTCGACAAGGTGGCTCGATAGTCGTCATCGTCGAGCATCGCCAGGACCTGAGTACTGATATTGGCGGGCGTGACCGCGTCCTGAACCAACTCCGGCGCGATGCGTTCGCCGGCGACGATGTTGCAGAGCCCAATGTGTTCGACCTTCACCAAGCGCTTGAGGATCCAGTAGGACAACCAGGCGACGCGATTGATGATTACCATCGGCGCCCCGAGCAGCGCCAGCTCCAAGGTTACGGTGCCCGAAACCGTGATGACCACATCACTGGCCACCGCCGCTTCGCGCGCCCTGCCGTCGACAATCGAAAGATCGCGCAGCTTGTGGTGCAAATACGGCTCCAAGTCCGCACGCGTCAGGGTCGGTGCCACCGGGAGGACGAACTGCACATCAGGGCGTTGTTCCTGCAGCTGTTCCGCTGCGGCGAGTATAGTCGGTAACAGACGCTTGAGCTCACTGCGGCGACTGCCGGGAAATAAACCGATCGTAGGTCGGGTGCTGTCGAGACCGAGCTGATCGCGCAGCTGCGGTGCCGATTTGCCAATGGCCACCTCGTCAACCAGCGGATGACCGACGAATTGCACGGGCACATCGAACCGACGGTAGAACTCTTCCTCAAACTGGAACACCACGGCCATCATGTCGACGCGTTCGCGAATCACCTTGACCCGTCCCTGGCGCCAAGCCCACACCTGCGGGCTGATGTAATAGAGTACCGGTACTCCCAGCTGCTTGGCGGTCTTGGCGAGGCGCAGGTTGAAGTCGGGATAGTCGGTGAGTATGAGCAGATCCGGCTTTTGCTGGTGTAACGTGGCTTGCATGCGCTTTAGCGCAGCGCGTATCACGCGGTAGTGCGCGAGCACCTCTATCAGGCCGACGACGGCAAGCTCTGCAGATTCGACCATAATGTCGACGCCTGCGCGACGCATGCTCGGTCCGCCGATGCCAAAGAAGTCAATGGTGGGGTCCAGTCGGTGAACGGCCTCGACCAAGCCGGCGGCGTGCATATCCCCCGAGGCCTCGCCTGCGACAATCATCACCCGTCGCACCGCATCAGGCCTCCAGCGCTGTTGCGATTACGCCGACAATGTCGCTGATTTGTTCTTCGCTCAGTTCCGGGTGGATCGGCAGCGACATGCACAGTGCTGCGACGTGCTCGCAGTGAGGCAGTGCCTGATGCCCGTGGCTCGATGCAAACACTTTCTGTTGATGAAGTGGTATCGGGTAGTAGATGGCGCAGGCGATTTCTGCTGCTGCCAGCGCCTGCATGATTCGTTCACGGTGCGGTGTCAGGATCGTGTACTGATGGTAGACATGCGTTCCGATGTCATCTTCGACCGGCGTCATGATGCCGAGCTCCGAGAGCTGTCGTGAATAGCTCTGAGCAACGCGACGTCGTTCACGATTGAACTCGTCGATGTGGCGCAATTTCACCCGCAGGATCGCCGCCTGGATTTCGTCCAAACGACTGTTGTAGCCGATGACATCGTGGTGGTAGCGCTTCTCGCTGCCATGGTTTCGCAGTAAACGCACTTGCTGAGCAATGTCATCGTCGTTGGTGGTGACCATGCCGCCGTCGCCATAGCAGCCGAGGTTCTTGCTCGGAAAGAAGCTGTGTGCTCCCGCCAGGCCGAGGGAGCCCGTCATGCGTTGGCCAATTGCGGCGCCGAAGGATTGGGCGCAATCTTCAATGAGGATGAGGCCATGGCGCTGGCATAAGTCGAGCAAGTCGGGCATGTCAGCGGGTTGACCGAACAGGTGCACGGGCAGCACTGCTCGGGTGCGCGGGCCGATGGCATTCTCGACCTGGGCGACGTCAATATTGAATGTATCCGGATGGATGTCAACGAATACCGGTTCGGCGTCGACATAGCGAATTGCCTCAGCGGTGGCGATGAAGGTGAACGGCGTAGTGATGACCTCATCGCCTTCGCCGATTCCGGCCGCAGCCAACGCGAGATGCAGAGCATCGGTTCCGGACGCGCATCCGAGCGCATGTTTGACCCCCAGATACCGTGCGACTTCCTGCTCGAAAGCCTGCACGTTCGGCCCCAGGATGAATTGGGTGGTCTCGAAGACCTCGGCGATGCTGCGTTCGATATCGTCCTTCAAGCGTTGATGCTGCTGACGTAGATCGACCATCGGTATCATGGTGGCGTCTTCCTGATGTGGTGAATGCTCAGTGATCGGGATGGTGAAGTAGGCGCGTGATCTCGATAGCGGTTTCCAAGGCCCGTTTGCCGTCCATACCGCTGACCACTGGTGGCTTGGCGTTGACAATGCAGTCTAGAAATGACTCGATTTCGCTCTTCAATGCGTCGCCCTGATCGAAGACGCGCTCTTCGCTATCGATTTCCGCGATGCCGGGATACATCTCGCCCTTGCCCTTGCGATGGATGCCGAGTTTCTTGTTCTGAAAGTCAATGGTTATATAGGCATCGTGCTGAAACAGACGCATCTTGCGCTCGCGCTTCAGGCCCGCGCGGCTCGCGGTGACGTTGGCGACGCAACCATTGGTAAATGCAATACGCGCATTGGCGATATCTACATCCTTGGACAAAACCGCAACGCCATTGGCGTCGATGCGCTGCACAGGCGCAGCAACAATGTCGAGAATGATATCGATATCGTGAATCATTAAGTCCAGAATCACGTTGACATCAGCGCCGCGGGGATTGAACGGGGCCACGCGATGCGATTCGATAAACTGGGGCTGGCTGAGCACACCTTCCAGCGCGAGTATCGACGGGTTGAAGCGCTCGAGGTGACCGACCTGGAGGACTAGATTCTGCGCGGTGGCGATGTCGATCAGCTCTTGGGCTTGTTCCGCTGTGGCGGTGATTGGCTTTTCCACCAAGACGTGGGTGCCGCGCTCGAGAAAATCTTTGGTGACGCGGTGATGTAGCTGGGTCGGGACAACCACACTGACGGCATCGACTTGCCCGAGCAGGTCGCGGTAGTCGGTAACGGCGCGACAATCCAGCTGCTGAGCGATGTTGGCGGCCGTGGTGGCATTGGAATCCGCGACGGCTACCAAATCGGCGCGACCCAGCGCCGCGTACTTCTCCGCGTGAAACTTGCCGAGATAGCCGACGCCGATTACGGCTGTGCGCAACCTATTCATGGCTCGGCCCGACGTGCAGCGCTGTGGCCGTCAGGTTGCAGCTGAGCGCCGCGCACTGGGAGCGAGCGTGAGCGCGCCGGAACGGGCTTTCGGAGTGCATATTGCATTGCACGATGATCGCACCGCATCGGAAGCAAAGCAACAAATGAGATGACCAGGCAACCATCCGCCCGTATCCTTGATGGCTTGCGCCGGTTACGTAGTGGCCACGGGGAATCATGAAGCAGCGCTGCCTGGATTTTGGAGCACTCGGCCCAGCCGAATTGGTGGCGGGAGTGGATGAAGTCGGTCGCGGGCCGCTGGCGGGCCCGGTGGTCGCGGCGGCGGTGGTTCTGGACCCGCGCCAGCCGGTGGAGGGGCTGGCCGACTCCAAGGCGTTGACGCCTGCGCGCCGGGAAAGGCTGGCGAGCGAGATTCGGAGCCGGGCACTGGCTTGGGCCGTTGGTCGCGCCGAGGTCGAGGAAATTGATCGGCTCAACATCTTGCATGCCTCGCTGTTGGCAATGACGCGTGCCGTGGCGGCCCTAGGTTGTGTGCCGACCGAGGTGCTCGTCGACGGCAACCGCTTGCCTGAGCTGCCTTGTCCCGGGCGGGCGATTGTGGGCGGCGATGCGAGCGTGGCGGTCATCAGCGCCGCCTCGATTCTGGCCAAGGTGACGCGTGACGCGGAGATGGCGCGCCTGGATGAACAGTTCCCTGGCTACGGCTTTGCGCAGCACAAAGGTTATCCAACCAAGGCCCATGTCCAGGCGCTAGGCAAGCTCGGGGTGAGCAGAGTGCATCGGCGCTCCTTCGGACCGGTGAGCCGCGCGCTGGGCGAGGAACCGATGGGTCAACGAGGTCGCTGATGCTCATCCTCCCGGTTTCCGCGCAGCGAGATTGTCAAGCTTGAAACCTCTTTTGGAAACCCGGTACCGTTCGCCTATGTCCTCGGGTTTCGTTCATCTGCACCTGCACTCCGAGTACTCCCTCGCCAACGGCACCGTACGCATCAAGCCGCTCGTGAAAGTGGTGGCGCAGCAAGGTATGCCCGCCGTCGCCATCACCGATCAGAGCAACCTCTTTGCAATGGTGAAGTTCTATCGCGCGGCGATGGCGGCCGGGGTCAAGCCCATCATTGGCGCCGATCTTTGGGTGCAGGACGAGCGCGAGCGTGCCCCGCCCAGTCGCCTGGTGCTGCTGTGCCGAAACCGGGATGGTTATCGCAACCTAACGCGTTTGATCTCACGGGCGTACCTGGAGGGCCAACACCGTGGCCACCCTGCGGTTGCCAAGAGTTGGTTGGCGGGTAGTACTGCCGGGCTGATTGCATTGTCCGGCGCGCGGGCCGGGGATATCGGCCAGGCTTTGGTCGCCAACAAGCCCGACGAGGCGCGGCGCCTGAGTGACGAATACCAGGCGTTCTTTCCCGACGCGTTCTATTTGGAACTGCAACGCACCGGTCGCAGTGGCGAAGACGAATATCTGCACGCGACTCTTGACCTCGCCGTGGCCGCCGGGCTGCCCGTGGTTGCCACCAATGACGTGCATTTTCTGCGCCGCGAAGACTTCGAAGCTCACGAAGCGCGTGTGTGCATTCACGACGGCCGCACCCTCGATGATCCGCGTCGCCCGCGCCAGTTCTCGCCAGAGCAATACCTGCGCACACCCGAAGAGATGGCAGAGCTGTTCGCCGACCTTCCCCAAGCTCTGGAGAACAGCGTTGAAATCGCCAAGCGGTGCAATCTCGAGTTGGATCTTGGTACCAATGTACTACCGGATTTTCCAGTACCAGCCGGACTGACGCTTGCGGATCACTTGCGTGAGCAGGCTCACGATGGCTTGCGCCGACGGCTTGCGCAGGGCCCCACGGCAGCGGCTGCGGACAGCGAAGCGCGGCGTCAAGCCTATGAGCAGCGTCTCGAGCGCGAACTCGAGGTCATCATTCAGATGGGCTTCTCGGGTTACTTCCTCATCGTTGCCGATTTCATCAAGTGGGCGAAAACAAACGGCATTCCTGTGGGACCGGGCCGCGGCTCCGGTGCCGGTTCGTTGGTTGCCTACGCGTTGACCATCACCGACCTCGACCCACTAGTCTATGACCTGCTCTTCGAGCGCTTTCTCAATCCAGAGCGGGTATCGATGCCGGACTTCGATGTCGATTTCTGCATGGAGGGTCGTGACCGTGTCATTGACTATGTCGCCGAGCGCTACGGTCGTGATCACGTATCACAAATCATCACCTACGGCAGTATGGCAGCCAAGGCTGTCGTGCGTGATGTAGGCCGTGTGCTGGGCTACCCCTACGGCTACGTTGACCGGATTGCCAAGCTGATACCGTTCGAGATCGGCATGACATTGAACAAGGCAATCGAGCAGGAAGAGGCCTTGCGCGAGCTGTATGACCAGGACGACGAAGTCCGCGCCATCATCGACATGGCCAAATCTTTGGAAGGCTTAGCGCGCAATGCCGGTAAACATGCGGGCGGTGTCGTAATCGCCCCCTCGCCGCTGACAGATTTCACGCCGTTGTACTGTGAGCAAGGTGGTCAGAGCGTTGTCACGCAGTTTGATAAGGACGACGTTGAGGCGATCGGATTGGTCAAGTTCGACTTCCTGGGGTTGCGTACGCTGACCATCATCGATTGGGCGCTCGATGCCATCAACGCCCAGCGCGCGACGGGCGGTGAGGCGGCGATCGATATCGCCCAGATCCCGCTCGACGACGTGCAAACCTTCACCCTACTCAAGTCCTGCACTACGACCGCCGTGTTCCAGCTCGAATCCCGCGGCATGAAGGATCTCATCAAGCGCCTGCAGCCCGATTGCTTCGAGGACATCGTCGCCTTGGTGGCGCTGTTTCGACCCGGGCCGCTGCAGTCGGGCATGGTCGATGATTTCATTAACCGCAAACATGGTCGCGCCAAGGTCGAGTATCCGCATCCCGCTCTGGAACCCATTCTCAAGGGCACCTATGGCGTAATTCTGTACCAGGAACAGGTCATGCAGATCGCGCAGGAACTGGCTGGCTACACGTTGGGTGGTGCGGACCTGTTGCGTCGGGCCATGGGCAAGAAGAAGCCGGAGGAAATGGCCAAACAGCGTGCCATTTTTACCGATGGCGCGGTTGAGCGGGGCGTACATCAGGCCACGGCGACCCACATCTTCGACCTGATGGAGAAATTTGCCGGTTACGGCTTCAACAAGTCACATTCGGCCGCCTACGCCCTGGTGTCATACCAGACTGCCTGGCTCAAAGCACACTATCCGGCCGCGTTCATGGCAGCAGTCCTGTCGGCGGACATGGACAACACCGACAAAGTTGTCACGCTGATTGACGAGTGTCGTGATATGAAACTCGCCGTTGAGCCACCTGATGTCAACCGCTGCTGCCTGCGCTTCGCCGTCAAGGATGAGCAAGCGATTCTGTATGGTTTGGGCGCCATCAAAGGCGTTGGTGCCTCGGCAATCGATGCGATGATGAGCGAGCGCGAACACGGCGGGCCCTACGGGGACCTGTTCGATCTCTGCCGCCGCATTGATACGCGCAAGGCGAATCGCCGCGTCATCGAAGCCTTGATCATGGCTGGGGCCCTCGATGGATTTGGTGAGAATCGCGCTACGCTCATGGCTACCTTGCCGGAAGCCCTGCAGTTTGCGGACCAGCAGGCGCGCAATCAGGTCGTGGGCCAGGACGATCTGTTCGGGATCGGTGAGGTGCTACACGAAGGTGAATACCGGCGCCATCCCGATTGGGACGACGAGCAGCGTTTGGCGGCCGAGAAACAGACCTTGGGGCTCTATCTGACTGGCCATCCAATCGAGCGTTACCTGCCCGAGCTGAAGAACATCGTGACCGCGCGAATCGTTGATCTGAAACCGACTCGCGATCAGAGCGTTACGGTTGCCGGGTTGATCGTTGCGATGCGTACGATGAACACCAAGCGTGGTGACCGCATGGCTTTTATCACCATCGACGATCGCAGTGCCCGCATCGAGTTGGCCGTGTTCTCGGACATATTCCAGCGCCACCGCGATTTGTTGGCCAAGGACCGACTGATCGTCGTCGAGGGCGAAGTCAGCGTCGACGAGTACAGCGGTGGCTATCGAATGAGCGCCCGCGAGATCCACGGCATCGAAGACGCCCGTGCGCGTTTTGGCAAACGTCTGGTCATCCAGGTTGATGCCAGCAAAGCCGGAAACGGTTTCGTGGCGGCCTTGGCCTCGACGCTCGGGCCGTTCCGTGAGGGCCACTGCCCCGTAGAGCTGGCTTATCGGGGCCAGGGCGCGAAGGCCAACCTGATGCTCGGTGATGAATGGCGGGTACATCCCAGTGACGAGCTATTGCATAGACTCGGCGAGTTGGCCGGCCGCGACAATATCAATGTGCTCTACTGACCACACTGTGGCCCAGCCCGCTATACATACTTAGTCATCTGCCTGTAAACTAAGAGTTTCCTGTGCTGTCGTGCCCAGGAGCGAAGGAGACAGCAGGCTCAGGTATGAATCTCAATTTCCTCGAATTCGAACAGCCTATCGCCGAGCTCGAAGCCAAGATCGAGGAGCTGCGTTACGTTGGCACTGACGGCGAAATCAATATCAGTGATGAGATCGGTCATCTGCAGCAGAAATGCCGCGAACTCACGAGTTCGATTTTTTCGAATCTGACGCCGTGGCAGATCTCGCAGCTGGCTCGCCACCCGCAGCGCCCCTACACGCTCGACTACTTGAGCCGGATCTTTACCGAATTCGAGGAGTTGCACGGTGATCGGGCGTTTGCGGACGACCCCGCCATCGTAGGTGGCGTAGCGCGGCTGGACGACCGCCCGGTGGTAGTCATTGGCCATCAGAAAGGGCGTGACACCAGAGAGAAGGTTGAGCGCAATTTCGGCATGCCACGGCCTGAGGGCTACCGCAAGGCGATGCGCCTGATGCAGCTCGCCGAACGGTTTCGCCTACCTGTGCTGACCTTTATCGACACGCCCGGGGCCTACCCCGGAGTCGGGGCCGAAGAACGCGGTCAGAGTGAAGCGATTGCACGTAACCTGTTTGTCATGTCCGCGCTCAAGACGCCGATTCTCGCCACGGTGATTGGCGAAGGTGGCTCCGGCGGAGCGCTGGCCGTTGGCGTTGCCGACCGTTTGCTCATGCTCGAGTACGGCATCTACTCCGTGATCTCGCCCGAGGGTTGCGCCTCAATCCTGTGGAAGAGTGCGGCGAAGGCCGCTGATGCCGCCGAAGCGCTGGGTTTGACCGCACCGCGACTCAAGGAGCTGGGTCTGGTTGACGAGATTGTGCGCGAACCGCTTGGCGGTGCACACCGGGACGTAGACACCATGGCCCAGCGCCTGAAGGCGAGTTTGCTCGAGAGTCTGGACCACCTGCAGAGCGTGCCCCTGGACAAGCTGCTCAATGCGCGCTACGAGCGTTTGATGAGCTACGGTGAGTTCAAGGAGTGACGCGACGCTGCGCTTGCCCCCTCTGAGCGTTGCGCGCGGCCGTGGCGATGGCCGAGCTCATTGACCGTCTCCATGTGAATCTCACTCACCTGCCGGCCGCCACGGCCTACTGGGTGGCTTACAGTGGCGGCATGGATTCACACGTACTGCTGCACGCCATGGCCGCGCTGGCCCGAGGTGGTCGCTGCACGTCGGTCCGAGCCATTCACGTCAATCATCAGTTGAGCCTCAATGCCCAGCGCTGGGCGGATCACTGCGTCCGGCGTTGCGCCGAGCTCGGGGTGGCGTGCCGCGTTGAGGCCGTCGATGCCACACCCCGTGGGGGCGAGAGTCGTGAGGCGGCCGCGCGTCACGCCCGCTATGCGGCGCTGACGCAGATCTTGGACGAAGGCGAGGCCGTGTTGACCGCCCAGCACCTACAAGACCAGGCCGAGACCCTGCTGCTGCAGCTTATTCGCGGCGCCGGGGTGCGCGGTCTGAGTGCGATGGGCGCGGTGCGGCCGTTGGGCAGCGGCTGGTTGGGTCGCCCCTTACTGGGTGAAGCACGCAGCGAGCTTCACCGTTACGCTCGCATGCACGCGCTCGACTGGATCGATGATCCGACCAATTTTGACACCAGCCTGGAGCGCAATTTCATTCGTCACGAAGTGCTGCCGGTGCTCGAACAGCGTCGTCCGGCGGTATGTCGTGCGCTGAGTCGTTCGGCACAGCACCTGGCTGAGGCCGGCGAGTTGCTCGATGAGTTAGCGCGCTCGGACCTGGCCACGACGAGGGGCACACGCCCTGGCACCCTTTCCATCTCGGCACTGCATCGTTTGACGCCGGCCCGCCAGCGCAACGTACTGCGCACCTGGCTCGATGAACACAGTGTGCGGATGCCGGACCGGCGCCGCCTGTTGCGTATTCAGCAGGAAGTGATCCCTGCGCGCGCCGACGCGACGCCGGTCGTCGCCTGGGGGGCGGTGCAGGTGCGGCGCCATCGCGATGATCTGCATGTGCTGACCGGCTCACACGTCGAGCCTGAGCCACGGACCTATCCCTGGCCACACCTGAACCAGCCGCTGCCCCTGCCGCAACAGGGCATGCAGCTGCGTGTTGTCACCGCTGCGCCAGGGGAGGCGGGGATCGACCCGGTTTGGCTTGCCACGCAGTCGATTTCGGTGCGGTTTCGCCACGGAGGGGAGCGTTGTCGCCTGCAGGCAGGCGGGGTGGCGCGCACGTTGAAGAAGCTCTTGCAGGAGTGGGATGTGCCGAGCTGGGAGCGCAGCAGCATCCCTTTGATTTATGCCGGTGATACTTTGGTTGCGGTTGCGGGGCACTGTATTTGCGCCGGTAGTGCACCAGCCTTGGGCGTAGGCGGGGTACGCGTCGAGGTGGAAAGGCTGGAAGGCGAGTTCGGCCGTTGAAACAGTATTGGAAAACGAAGACAATGAGCCGGGCAACGCCGGCAGCGGCCGCGTTGTGACTCTGACCCGCAGTCACCAGCATATTTCATGACGAAGTTTATCTTCATTACCGGTGGTGTTGTGTCCTCTCTTGGCAAGGGCATCGCCTCCGCCTCCCTTGCTGCGTTGCTCGAAGCGCGTGGTCTGAAAGTCACGTTGATGAAGCTGGATCCCTATATCAACGTTGATCCGGGCACGATGAGCCCGTTCCAGCATGGTGAGGTCTTCGTAACCGAAGACGGCGCCGAGACTGATCTCGATCTGGGCCATTATGAGCGCTTCGTGCGCACAACGATGAACCAGCGCAATAACTTCACGACTGGCCGCATCTATGCCGAGGTGATTCGCAAGGAGCGTCGTGGCGACTATCTCGGCGCAACTGTCCAGGTGATCCCGCATATTACTGATGAGATCAAGGCCTCGATCCGTCACGGGGCGGACGAGGCGGAAGTCGCCATGGTGGAGATTGGTGGCACGGTCGGTGACATCGAGTCGTTGCCGTTTCTTGAGGCAATTCGTCAAATGGGCTTCGAGCTGGGCCGTGAAAATGCCTTGTTCATGCACCTGACCCTGTTGCCCTATATCCCGACAGCCGGCGAGCTGAAGACCAAACCCACTCAGCACTCGGTCGCTGAGTTGCGCTCGATTGGTATCCAACCCGACATTCTGATGTGCCGTGCCGACCGGCTTATTCCTCCGGACGAACGGCGCAAGATTGCCTTGTTCACCAACGTGGAGGAACGCGCCGTCGTGTCCGCAATCGATGTGGATTCGATCTATCGCATCCCGCTGTTGTTGCACGAACAGGGGCTCGACGACATCGTGGTGCAGAAGCTGGGCCTGCAACAGCGCGCCGCCCACGTCGATCTCCACGAATGGGAACAAGTCGTGGAGGCGCTGGAGAGCCCGACCGGTGAAGCAACCGTGGCGATGGTCGGCAAATATGTCAATTTGACCGAATCCTACAAGTCTCTGTCCGAGGCGCTGATCCACGCCGGCATTCACACGCGTACGCGGGTCAAGATTGTTTATGTCGACTCGGAAGACATTGAGCGTGATGGCACGCAGTGCCTGGAAGGCATGGATGCCGTGCTGGTGCCCGGGGGCTTCGGTGAGCGCGGCGTCGAGGGCAAGATCGCGGCGGTGCGCTATGCACGCGAGCATGCGTTGCCCTATCTGGGGATCTGTCTGGGGATGCAGGTGGCCGTGATCGAGTTCGCCCGCAACGTTGCGGGTCTCGCGCGCGCGCATAGCACGGAGTTCGATCCGGCTACGCCACACCCGGTCATTGCACTGATTACCGAATGGGTGGAATCAGACGGTCGAGTCGAGCGGCGCAGTGAACAATCGGATCTGGGCGGCACCATGCGCTTGGGTGGCCAGCCGTGTCGTTTGGCTGCCGGAACCAAGGCACGTGAGATCTACGCCAAGGACACCATCATCGAGCGCCATCGCCATCGCTACGAGTTCAACAACAACTATATCGAGCCATTGGCCAAGGCCGGCCTAGTATTCTCCGGCCGCTCTCTGGACGGCAGTCTCGTGGAAATGATCGAATTGGCCGACCACCCCTGGTTCATTGCCTGTCAGTTCCACCCCGAGTTCACTTCGACACCACGTGATGGACATCCGCTGTTCAGCGGTTTTGTCCAGGCTGCGCGCGAGCACCGGGCCGCGACCACGGGCGAGGCCCTGCGCGCATGAGTCCGACATCGGCGGCGGACGCGCCCTCTGGCGGAGCAACCATGGAACTGTGTGGTTTTGAGGTGGGGCTCAACCGGCCCTTTTTCTTGATCGCGGGCCCCTGCGTAATCGAAAGCGAGAAGCTCGTGCTGGAAACTGCTGCGGCGCTGCAGGCGCTGACTGCGACACTGCAGATTCCATTCATCTACAAGTCTTCCTTCGACAAGGCCAATCGCACCTCGAGCCAGAGTTTTCGCGGACCGGGCCTAGAGGAGGGACTGCGGATCCTGGAGCGCGTGCGTACTGAGTTGGGAGTGCCGGTACTCACCGACGTTCATGAAGACACACCGCTGGACGAAGTGGCGGCGGTCGCCGATGTGTTGCAGACGCCCGCATTCTTGTGCCGACAGACCAATTTCATCCAGAACGTGGCACGCCAGGGCAGACCGGTGAATATCAAGAAAGGCCAGTTTCTCGCCCCGTGGGACATGAAGAACGTGGTCGCCAAGGCACGCGAGGTGGGTAACAACCAGATTCTGGCCTGTGAGCGCGGGGTGTCGTTTGGCTACAACACGCTGGTGTCGGACATGCGTGGTCTGGCCATCATGCGCGAAAGTGGCGCGCCGGTCGTATTCGATGCTACCCATTCGGTGCAGCAGCCGGGTGGGGAGGGTACGCGCTCTGGGGGGCAGCGTCAGTATGTGCCGCTGTTAGCGCGCGCGGCCGTGGCGGTGGGTATTTGTGGTCTGTTCATGGAAACCCACCCCGATCCCGACCGGGCACTTAGTGACGGGCCTAATATGTGGCCTTTGCACCAGCTGGAACCGCTGCTGCAGACGCTAAAAGAGTTGGATGCGGTAGCGAAATCTACGCCGTTTCTGGAAGACCTATTCTAGCGCGTGAGTGGCGCGGCGACGTTGCCACAACCGAACATCGATTCAACTTTTGGGGACGCAATACAAATGACTGCTGGTGGATCTGAGATCAAGCATATTCTCGCGCGTGAAATCATCGACTCGCGCGGAAATCCGACTGTCGAAGCCGATGTGGTATTGGGCTCGGGAGCCATGGGGCGGGCCGCCGTGCCCTCAGGTGCCTCGACCGGTTCGCGCGAAGCCATTGAACTGCGCGACGGGCAAACTGATCGGTTCTTGGGCAAAGGAGTCAGTCACGCGGTCGCAAACGTGAACACCGAAATCCGCGCGGCGCTGCTGGGCAAGGACGCCTTGGACCAAGGGCAGCTGGATCAGATGATGATCGAACTGGACGGTACTGCGAACAAGGCGCGTCTGGGCGCCAATGCCATCCTGTCCGTGTCATTGGCCGCCGCCAAGGCTGCCGCGCAACATCGTGGCCTGCCGCTCTATGCTTATCTGGGTGAAGGTCGCCAGCCGCAGATGCCGGTGCCGATGATGAACATCATCAATGGCGGCGCCCACGCCGACAATAACGTCGATATTCAGGAATTCATGATCATGCCGGTAGGCGCGCCGAACGTGGCAGAGGCGATTCGCTACGGCGCCGAGGTGTTTCATCATTTGAAGAAGGTGCTGAGCAAGCGCGGTTTGAACACGGCCGTCGGCGACGAGGGCGGCTTTGCTCCAAATCTACCGTCCAACGGCGCCGCCATCGAAGTCATTCTCGAGGCAATCGATCGGGCAGGCTATCGCGCCGGCGAGGATATCTATTTGGCGCTGGATGCGGCGAGCAGCGAATTCTACAAGGACGGCCACTACGTGCTGGCCTCCGAGAATCGCGCTATGAGCGCGGCGGAGTTCAGCGACTACCTCGCCCACTGGGTCGACCAATACCCGATCATTAGCGTTGAAGACGGTATGGAGGAAAGTGACTGGGATGGCTGGGCCACGCTGACCGAGCGTCTGGGCAAGCGCATCCAGCTGGTGGGCGATGATTTGTTTGTCACGAATGTCTCGATACTCAAGGAAGGCATCGACAAGGGTATTGCCAACTCAATTCTGATCAAGGTCAACCAAATCGGTACGTTGACGGAGACCCTCGCCGCGATCGATATGGCGCAGGCTGCAGGATACACCGCGGTGATATCGCACCGCTCCGGTGAGACCGAGGACACCACGATTGCCGATCTTGCCGTTGCCACTGGCGTTGGTCAGATCAAGACGGGATCCATGTCACGCTCGGATCGTGTAGCCAAGTACAATCAGCTTTTGCGTATCGAAGAGGCCTTGGGGGAGGCGGCACACTTTCCTGGCCGCGCGGCGTTTTTTAATCTACGCTGAGATAGACAACGACGAGGCGACGGATACGCGCGATGAGAGTCCTGCTTTATTCACTGACGGCGTTGCTGGTGCTCCTGCAGTACGACCTCTGGTTTGGCGAGGGCGGGATGGTATCGCTGGTGCAGTTGCGCGATAGCGTGGCTGCGCAGACTCAGGAGAACGAGCGCTTGCAGGAGCGCAATGCTGTGCTCGCAGCGGAAGTATCCGATCTGAAGCAAGGCGTCGCTGCAATAGAGGAGCGCGCGCGTAGCGAATTGGGGATGATACGCCGCGGCGAAACCTACTATCAGGTGATTGATCCTCACTAATTCGTAACGATGCCGCTGACGGCGGTTCGACCCGAACCTGCCTGTCTCATTCGACTCAGACCGATGGCGATTGATTCAGACTCACCGCAGCACAGTGTAGCTCGGCACTGGGCGGTGGTGCCCGCGGCCGGGGTGGGCAGCCGCATGGGCACTCTATGCCCCAAGCAGTACCTCGAATTGAACGGTGGCTCGGTGATTGAGCACACCCTGCGCCGGTTGGCCGATCACCCCGCTATCGCGGGGGTGGTGGTGGCGATCGCGGAGCAAGACGAATACTGGCCGAAACTCGAGTTGAACTTGAGCAAACCGCTGTGGGTGGCTGCTGGAGGTGCCCAGCGCTGTGACTCGGTGCTCAGCGCTTTGCACGTACTGAGTCCACATGCTGCGGAGCATGATTGGGTCTTGGTGCACGATGCGGCGCGGCCTTGTCTGCGCGCAGCCGATCTTTCACGTTTGATCGACGAGCTCAGCGATGACGCTGTCGGTGGACTGCTGGCACTACCCGTCAGCGATACTGTGAAACGCGCGGACCATTCAGGGCGCGTGGCGCAGACCGTTGACCGCCGCGGCTTGTGGCGGGCGCTCACCCCGCAGATGTTTCGTCTGGCAGCGCTGCGCGAGGCGCTGGCCGGGGCGCTGGCGCGCGGTGAAGACATTACGGACGAGGCTGCTGCCATGGAATCGGCTGGTCATCGCCCGAAGCTGGTGGCGGGGCACAGTGACAACATCAAGATCACACACCCCGAAGATTTGGCGCTTGCGGCGCTGTACTTGCGCCGGAAGGAGAACAGTTCATGAGAGTTGGACACGGCTATGATGCGCATCGGTTGGTGGAGGGTCGCCGGCTCGTGCTCGGCGGGGTGGAGATCCCCTTCGCCAAGGGGCTTGCCGCGCACTCCGATGGCGATGTACTGATTCACGCGCTGTGCGATGCCCTGCTTGGGGCCGCGGCTCTGGGTGATATCGGTCGGCACTTTCCCGACAAGGATCCGCAGTATGCCGGTATCGATAGTCGCGTGCTGTTGCGTCGCGTCGTTGGCATGCTGGACGCAAAGGGATATCGCATCGAGAATGTCGACGTCACGGTAGTCGCCCAGGCGCCACGACTGGCGCCGCACCTCATTACCATGCGTACCCATCTGGGCGAGGACCTTGGCATCGGCATTGACCATATCAACATCAAAGCGACCACGACCGAGGGCTTGGGTTTCGCCGGCGCAGGCGAGGGGATTGCCGCCCACGCCGTCGCCCTCATCGTTCCTCGCTAAGGGGACCGACTTGTCGCACGCGGCGTGTTTCGTGCTGTTGCCCCAGTGAGCGCGCCCATCTCTGACGATTGCTTGCAGCTTGCCTACGCCTACGGCGAGCCCGCCGCCACAGCACGGCTCAGGGTGCAGCCCGAGGATTTCTTTGTCGAGGAAATCCTGCCGTTTGAACCGAGCGGAGACGGTGAGCACGTATGGCTTTATCTGGAGAAGCGCGAGCGCAACACCGCCGATGTGGCGCAAGCGCTGGCACGTCAAGCCGGGGTTTCCTCAGCAGACATTGGCTACTCTGGCCTCAAGGACCGGCGTGCGGTCGCGCGTCAATGGTTCAGCCTGTGTCTGCATCGTGACGTTGACATGCCCTGGCACGCTTTGGCGGGCCCGGACGTACGCGTGCTGGCCGTGACTCGCCACACCCGCAAGCTGCGTCGCGGCACCCACAGTGCCAACCGGTTCGTGCTGCGGCTGCGCGAAGTCAAGGCCGATGCGGGCGCCCTGGCAGAGTGCATCGCGCGCGTTCGGTTGCACGGCGTCCCCAATTACTTCGGGGAACAACGCTTCGGCCGGGACTGCGCCAATCTGCGCGGCGCCGTGGCACTGCTCAGCGGTGCGTATCGCGAACGCAACCGCCACAAACGGGGTTTGTACTTGTCAGCGGCGCGTGCGCACGTGTTTAACCAGGTGCTATGCCAACGCGTGGAAGCGGGCACCTGGGCGCAAGCTCTGGTGGGAGACGTGATGGTGTTGTCCGGCCGGCATGGTTTTTTCACTGTCGCTGAGATTGACGACGATACGCGCGCCCGGGTGGCCGGTGGCGAAATCACCCCCAGTGGTCCCCTGTGGGGCCGCGGGGGCCCCGCTATCGGTCCCGTGGAACGCGACTGCCTGGCCGGTCTTCACTGGTGGACCGAGCATCTCGAGGGCTATGGCATGAAGCACGAACGCCGTGCTCTGCGCCTGAGCGTCACCGAGCTGTCGGCGCAATGGGACGATGACACGACACTGAGGTTGAGTTTTGTCCTGCCACGCGGTGGGTTCGCCACGGCGGCACTGCGAGAACTGGTCCGAACCGCGTCGCAGCCCTAGGTTCTTGCACCGAAGGGCCCGGTTGGAACCCCGGGGGCTCAGCGTGCGCGCAACAGAACGTAGACGGCGCCCGAGCCGCCGTCAACGGGGCGAGCGGAACAGAAGGCCAATACATCATCGCGCTGGCGCAGCCAATGACTCAGCTTCGCTTTCAGGACGGGTTGTTTGTTTGGCGACCCGAGGCCTTTGCCATGGATGATACGCACGCAGCGCAGGCCGCGTTCCTGAGAGTCGCGCAGGAATTGTGCAACAGCTTGTTTTGCCTCCGAAACAATCATGCCGTGGAGATCGAGCTGTGCGCCGATACTGAGCTGGCCACGGCGCAGCTTGCGCACCAGAGTGTGCTGCAGCCCTGGGCGCACGTGGAGTAGCTCGTCGCCGGTTTCCACCTCGGCGTGATCGAACTCATCGGACATCATGTCCGTGAGGACCCGCATCTGGTCGGCATAGGTCTGGCGGGGTTCGGCGTCAGGCCGTTTCGGCTCGAGCTCGACGCCATCATGCTCGAGTCGGCGCACGTCGGCCATCGCAGCTCGGAACAAGCACTGCTCGTCGCTGAGGTCTTCGGATTCGTCAGCCATGCTGTTGAGACTTCCTCGGCCCGGGCTGGTTCCAGCACGCCCATACCCGCTCACTGTTTGTGTGAGGCGTCGGGCTATTCGAGTATAGTAGGGGCGGTTTCGCTTCTGGACAATCGCTGTGTCGCCGGTCCGAGCACACGCCGCGCACTGGCTCCCTATTGAATGTGAAGATACTGCTGAGTAACGATGATGGCTACCGAGCGCCCGGTCTGCAGTGCCTGGCGCGCACTTTGTCGCGTCAGGCCGATGTGACCGTGGTTGCGCCGGAGCGCGACCGCAGCGGTGCCAGTAACTCGCTTACCCTCGATACACCGTTGCGTGCCGCGCGGGCGGAGAACGGCTTCATCAGCGTTTATGGTACGCCAACCGACTGTGTGCACCTCGCCATTACCGGCCTCCTGGATGAAGAGCCTGACATGGTGATATCGGGCATCAACGCAGGCGCGAACCTTGGCGATGACGTGATTTACTCGGGCACGGTAGCGGCGGCCATGGAAGGTCGATTCCTGGGTTTTCCTGCGCTGGCGGTTTCCCTGGTGGGTACCGCGTGGCGCTACTATGAGACCGCTGCGCACGTTGTCGAAATCATGGTTGAGCGCCTGCGTCAGGAACCTTTGCCATCAGATACTATCCTCAACATCAACGTGCCTGATGTGCCGTTCGACCAGTTGGCTGGGTTTGCTGCGACACGACTCGGGCATCGCCACAAAGCCGAGCCCGTGGTGAAGACCACGGACCCGCGCGGGCGTGAAATCTTCTGGGTTGGGCCGGCGGGCGCCGAGCAGGACGCAGGGCCCGGCACCGATTTCCATGCCATTCGCTGCAATCAGGTCTCCGTAACACCTATTCAAGTCGATCTGACACGCCACAACGCGGTTGATGGCGTGGCGCAATGGTTGGGAGGCTTGTCGTGCCTGTAGACGAGCGGCTACGCGGGATTGGTATGACCTCGCAGCGCACCCGTGATCGGTTAGTCCAACGGCTGGGCGAGCAGGGGATCCAGGACACGCGCGTACTCGAGGTGATGCGTCACACGCCACGACACATCTTCGTCGACGAGGCCCTGGCCAGCCGCGCCTACGAAGACACCGCACTGCCGATTGGCTACGGGCAGACAATTTCACAGCCGTTTGTCGTGGCGAGAATGACCGAGGTATTGCTTCAGCAACCGTGTCACCGCGTCCTGGAAATCGGCACGGGTTGCGGCTATCAGACTGCGGTGCTGGCGCAGTTGGTTGGCGAAGTGTTCAGCATCGAGCGTGTGGGCGGCCTCTTGCCAGGGGCGCGCGGGCGGTTGCGCCGCCTAGGGCTGACCAACGTGCGCATCAAACATGGCGATGGTTACGCCGGGTGGCCGCAGCACGCGCCCTACGATGGCATTCTGCTGGCAGCGGCTCCGGCGCAGTTACCGCAGGCTCTGCTGGAGCAACTGGCCGATGGCGGTCAGCTCGTGGCGCCCGTCGGTGCGGCAGGTGAGCAACGACTCGTGCTCGTGCGGCGGCAAGGCGAGGAGTTTCAGCAGGTGTCGCTCGAGCCCGTGAGCTTCGTGCCCTTGGTAGGAGGGCAGGCCTGATGCGGCTGTTCTCGTCGCTGTATGAGCGCGTGATGCGTTGGTCGAAGCATCGGCACGCGCCGCGCTACTTGTTCGCGTTGAGCTTTGCCGAGTCTTCGTTTTTCCCCATTCCGCCGGATGTCATGTTGGCGCCCATGTCGCTAGGTCAGCGTGACCGTGCCTGGTTTTTCGCCATGCTGACTACGGTTGCGTCGGTATTGGGTGGTGTCGCCGGATACTTCATTGGCATTTTTGCCTTCGATCTCATCCAGCCCTGGTTGGAAGGAACAAAGTATTGGCAGCAGTACCAGCAGGCCGCGGCGTGGTTTGACGAGTGGGGCATCTGGATCGTGTTCCTGGCGGGCTTCTCGCCGATTCCTTACAAGGTCTTTACGATTACTGCGGGCGTGATCGCTATGGCCTTCATCCCGTTCGTCCTGGCGTCGACCGTTGGGCGTGGCGCGCGGTTTTTTATGGTCGCAGCTTTGATGGTCTGGGGCGGTGAGGCAATGGAAGCTGCCCTGCGGCGCTACATCGATATCATCGGCTGGGTCGTGGTCGCTGCGGTCGTGGTCGCGTACTGGGTCGTCAATGCTTAGCCGCTGGCGCACGGCAAGTCTCACAGTTCTTGTGGTCATGCTCGGCGCTGGTGGATGCGCGCGCTATGGACGCTACGTTGCCGAGGATATGCCAGCCCGAGCCAGCGGTCCTGCGCCAAGCCGCTATATGGTTGCCGGAGGCGATACGCTCTACAGCATCGCGTGGGCCTATGGTCTGGACTATCGCTCAGTCGCCGGCTGGAACAACATCCCAGCGCCCTACACGATCTATCCGGGTCAGGAACTCAAACTCAGGGCGCCGACGTCCACGACTGCGGCGCGGCCCTCCTCAACCGGCGCTCGCACATCGACGCCGCCTAGGTCGAGCACGGCGCCAAGACAGACCAAGCCCACGCCTCATCACGTGGTGACGTCCGCCGACACTCGCTGGCAATGGCCGGCAGATGGGACGTTGCTGGCAAGATTTTCCGCCGATGATCCAAGCGGCAAAGGTATAGATATCGGCGGAAGACGAGGTCAGCGAGTGCTCGCTGCACGCGGCGGGAGCGTTGTGTACAGTGGCAGTGGACTGCTCGGCTACGGTAAGCTTATCATCATCAAACACGACGATACGTATCTAAGTGCATACGCTCACAATGATCGAATTCGCGTACACGAGAACGACATTGTGAACGTTGGCCAGCACATCGCGGATATGGGTGATTCGGGTAGCGATCGAGTTATGCTGCACTTCGAAATACGCCGTGATGGCAAGCCGGTCGACCCGCTTCGCTATTTGCCTAAGCGGGCCAACTAATCGCCTGGGGAGGAAGGGTGAGCAATCGGGATCCCGACGAAGCGCTCCCAAATGAGAATGCGCCGGAGTTGAATGATGAAGGCGAATTCGATGAAAGCGAAGCGCTTATAGAAGCAGATGACGATCTGGAAGCGGACAGCGAGGAGCTGACCTTCGAGGCTGGTGATTTGCCCGAAGGTCAGCTGGATGCCACCCGTTTGTATCTCAGTGAGATCGGTTTCTCGCCCCTGCTCAGCGCGGAGGAGGAGGTCTACTACGCGCGTTGCATTCGAGACGGCGACGAGAAGGCGCGCAAGAAAATGATCGAGAGCAATCTGCGCCTGGTCGTAAAGATTGCCCGTCGTTACCTCAACCGTGGCCTGGCGTTGCTCGACTTGATTGAAGAGGGGAATCTCGGCCTGATCAAAGCGGTTGAGAAATTTGATCCCGAACGAGGTTTTCGTTTCTCAACGTATGCGACTTGGTGGATTCGTCAGACCATCGAGCGCGCGATCATGAACCAGACGCGCACGATTCGGCTGCCGATCCATGTCGTCAAGGAAATTAATATTTATCTGCGCGCGGCGCGCCACCTTGCTCAGACGCTTGACCACGAGCCTAGCCCCGAGGAAATTGCCAACCTGCTCGATAAGCCTATCGACGAAGTCAAACGCATGTTGGGGCTGAACGAGCGGGTCACCTCAGTAGACGTACCCCTGGGACGCGACGCTGACAAGTCACTGCTCGACGCGATTCCCGATGAGAGAAATACCGATCCCTCTTTGTTGCTGCAGGACGATGATGTCCGGGTCAACATCGACCAGTGGCTTTCCCAGCTCAACGACAAACAGCGTGAAGTCGTTGAGCGTCGCTATGGTTTGCACGGCTACGACGTGGCAACACTGGAAGAAGTGGGCAACACGATCGGCGTCACCCGGGAGCGGGTACGCCAGATTCAGATCGAGGCGCTGAAACGGCTGCGCGAGATCCTGGAAAGCGAGGGTTTCTCCGAAGACGCCCTGCTCAAATAATGGAGCGGACTCCGCGCGAGCCGCGTCGAGTCATCTCAGCTCAAATCATCAGCAGGGCGGCAACGACGTGGCGGCCCTCAGCGACCAATATATTGAACGTGCGGCATGCCGCCGCGGTGTCCATGGTCTCCAGGCCAATGCCACGGGCGTTGACGTCGCGAACTAGCGCCACCGGCGGGAGGCGCAAGTTGGCCCCGGAACCGAACAGGATCAGCTCGGGTTCCAGAGCCAAGACCGCCTCAAAGTGCTCCTCGCGCACCTCGTCCCAGCGCTGGGGCGGCCAGTCGGCAATGATGTGTTCGGCCGACAAGATGAGACTGGTCGTGACGACTTCCGTGCCGTGCAGCACAGTGCCTGCGTCGTCCGTGCTGGGCCCGGCCCGATCCCGCTCGGGAATGGCAAGGGTGATCTGGCCGGGGCCGTAGGCGCGGACGCTGTATGTGCTGCTTCGATTGAGTGAGAGTTTCATACCGCTGGAGGCCCGGGGCTGTGTTTAAACAGCGCGAGCCAGATTGACAGTCTAGACCACGTCCCGGTAATGTTATCAGTCTGTTGAACGATTATCGATTCTACCCGCGCTAAATAAATCGGCTGGCGCTCTCGCGCCGTTGTGGTGGCCTCTTGAAAGACGAATTTCCCAGAATACAACGGCTGCCTCCCTACGTCTTCAACATTGTCAACGAGCTGAAAGCCAAGGCGCGGGCCCGGGGAGAGGATATTGTCGATTTCGGCATGGGCAATCCGGATCAGCCCACGCCGGACCATATCGTGGACAAGCTGGTGGAGGCGTCGCAGCGCGGCGACACCCATCGCTATTCGGTTTCCCGCGGCATCCCGCGGCTGCGCCGGGCAATCTGCAACTGGTACAAGCAGCGCTATGATGTGTCGCTGGACTACGACCACGAGGCGATCGTCACGATCGGCTCGAAAGAAGGTTTGGCTCACCTGGCGCTCGCAACCGTGGGCCCGGGTGATGCGGTGTTGGTGCCCAATCCGTCCTATCCGATTCATCCCTATGGGTTCGTCATTGCCGGTGCCGACATCCGGCACGTGCCGCTGGTGCCTGGGGTGGATTTCTTCGCCGAACTGGAGAAAGCGATCAAGGACACCTGGCCGCGGCCAAAGATGCTGGTGTTGAATTTTCCGGGCAATCCGACCACTCAGTGTGTCGAGTTGGACTTCTTCGAAAAAGTCGTGCGTATTGCGCGCGAGCACGAGATCTGGGTGATACATGACCTTGCCTACGCGGACCTGGTGTTCGACGGCTATGTGGCGCCCTCTATTCTTCAGATCGCAGGCGCCAAGGATGTTGCCGTCGAGTTTTTCACCTTGTCGAAGAGCTATAACATGCCCGGTTGGCGCGTCGGTTTCATGGTTGGCAACCGGACACTGGTAGCGGCGCTTGCGCGGATGAAGTCCTACCTCGATTACGGGATGTTCACGCCGATACAAGTGGCTGCTATCACTGCGCTGGAGGGCCCGCAAGACTGCGTCCAGGATATCCGGGACATGTACGAACGTCGTCGCGACGTATTGTGCGAGGGGCTCAACGCGATCGGTTGGGAGGTGGACAAACCCAAGGCCACGATGTTTGTGTGGGCACCGATCCCGGAGCGGTATCGGCATCTAGGTTCGCTTGAATTCTCCAAGAGGCTGTTGGTGGAGGCCAAGGTTGCAGTGTCGCCAGGCGTGGGGTTCGGTGAATATGGCGATGACCACGTGCGGTTCAGCCTGATAGAGAACGAGCATCGTACGCGCCAGGCGGTGCGCGGGATTCGCGATATGCTCCGCCGCGATCGCGGCAAGGGCGAAGAGGGAGAACAACTTGGAACCGGTTAAGGTCGGCCTGCTTGGACTGGGCACGGTTGGCGGAGGTACGGTCAACGTACTCAAGCGCAACGCCGAGGAGATCGCCCGGCGCGCCGGACGCGGCATCGAGGTCGTGCACGCCGCGGCCCGAGATTTGTCGCGCCCGCGGATCTGCGACACCAGCGGAATTGCCCTGACCTCCGAGCCGCAAGAGGTTGTCGACAATCCCGATGTCGATATCGTGGTCGAGCTGATCGGCGGCGATACGTTGGCGCGCGATATGGTGTTGCGGGCAATCGAGCGCGGCAAGCATGTGGTCACGGCGAACAAGGCGCTCATTGCCAAGCATGGCAATGAGATATTTTCTGCCGCACAGGCCCGGGGCGTCATGGTCGCCTTCGAGGCTGCTGTCGCCGGCGGCATCCCGATCATCAAGGCGATACGTGAAGGTTTGGCGGGAAATCGGATCCAGTGGTTGGCGGGGATCATCAACGGTACCGGCAACTTCATTCTTACCGAGATGCGCGACAAGGGGCGCGATTTTGCCGAGGTGCTGGCTGACGCCCAACGCCTGGGTTACGCCGAGGCGGATCCGACGTTTGATGTGGAAGGCATTGACGCCGCCCACAAATTGACCATTCTCGCCGCCATCGCTTTTGGTATCCGGCTGCAGTTTGACAAGGTCTATACGGAAGGCATTGCGCGCATTACGCCCGAGGATGTGGCCTATGCGGAGGAACTTGGTTACCGCATAAAGCATCTGGGTTTGGCACGGCGTACCGCCAACGGCATTGAGCTACGCGTGCACCCCACACTGGTTCCCGAGCGGCGGTTGATTGCCAATGTCGACGGGGTCATGAACGCAGTGCTGGTGATGGGTGACGCCGTGGGTCCGACCCTCTACTATGGCGCCGGCGCCGGCGCCGAGCCGACTGCCTCGGCCGTGGTCGCTGACTTGGTTGATGTTGCCCGAGTGTTGACCTCGGATCCCGAGAATCGGGTACCGCATCTGGCGTTTCAGCCAGAAGCTCTGCATGAGTTGCCCATTCTGCCGATGAACGACGTGCAAACGGCGTATTATTTGCGCATGCGGGCCTTGGACCGACCTGGCGTGCTGGCCGACGTCACACGTATTCTGGGTGACCTCGCCATCAGCATTGAGGCGATGATCCAGAGAGAACCGCCCAGCCCGGAACATAGTGCGACGATCATCATGCTCACGCATGGTACTAGGGAAGCAAACATGAACGCCGCCATCGAACGCATCGAGGGACTGGACGCCATAAGTGGTGGGGTGACTCGACTACGCGTCGAGCATCTCAATGCCCGTTGAGCGCCTGTTTGGCGTGTCTATCCAGTTGTCTTAGCAGTCAGATTCTCGGGGGAAACAATGCCTTTTCGAGCCCGCTATACCGGTCTGATCGAGCGCTACCGCGACCGCTTGCCCGTGCATGATGATGCCCGGATCATCAGTCTGGGCGAGGGCAACACACCGCTGATTCGTCTCAACAATATCCCGCGCATCCTGGGCAAAGAGATCGACATCTACGTCAAGTATGAGGGTTTGAACCCCACGGGTTCATTCAAGGATCGTGGCATGACCATGGCGGTGACCAAGGCGGTCGAAGATGGCAGCCGCGCGATTATCTGTGCTTCGACGGGTAATACCTCGGCATCGGCTGCAGCGTATGCCGCCCGCGCGGGCATTACGGCGTTTGTGCTGATTCCCGACGGCAAGATTGCCCTGGGCAAGCTGGCCCAAGCCATGATGCACGGTGCCGTGGTGGTGCAGATTCGGGGCAATTTCGATGCGGGTATGCAGCTGGTCAAGGACGTCGCCGAGACTGCCCCGGTGACTATCGTCAACAGCATCAACCCCTATCGCCTGCAAGGCCAGAAGACGGCGGCCTACGAGATTGTCGAAGAACTGGGCCGCGCGCCCGACTATCATTGTCTGCCCGTGGGCAATGCCGGCAACATCACGGCTCATTGGATTGGCTACTGCGAATACTCATCGGCGGCC
>Ga0209536_100000974_pt1 | contig 47190 bp, 39 predicted proteins | sample DeeMarSeWOR28_12_FD_187461 | JGI IMG/M metagenome (GOLD analysis project Ga0209536, IMG submission 187461) | Marine sediment microbial communities from White Oak River estuary, North Carolina - WOR-2-8_12 (SPAdes) (version 2) | ecosystem: Environmental > Aquatic > Marine > Intertidal zone >...
CTCCTCGTCCTCGTCGATGTCGTCGTCATCGTACGCAAGGACTTGGGGCCCGAGCGTCTCCGTCTCGAACCAGCTCGACCGGCTCATCTCCACGCCTCCATGGCGATGGCTCGGGCCCGGGTCGACCTGTTCGATCCGGTGGCCTGAGCACGTTGTCGCGAAGATAAATGCGCCCGGATTCGCGTCAACGAATTATTTCGCGAGCTGATAGAGGGGGCGGAGCTCGATCTGGAACGTCACGTGCTCGATCCCGAACCGCGCCATTCGGTCACGCACCTCCCCGAGAATGCGCGTATGCTCCGCCGGATCGTCGATCACGCCGTGGGCCGAGAGGGCCACGAAGCCGCTCGTGAGGGTCCACACGTGAACGTCGTGAACCTCGCCGAGGCCCTCGATGCTCTCGAGCTCCCGCACGATCTCGGCTAGAACCAGGTGGCCGGGCACGGACTCGAGGAGCACGTCCGTGGCCTCCCTTACGAGATTCCAGGCGCTGAACAGGATCAGCATCGCGATGAGCACCGAGATGATCGGATCCGCCAGCGTCCATCCGGTCGCGAGCACGATCACGCCGGCGGCGATGGTGCCGACGGAGCCCAGCAGGTCTCCGAGGACGTGCAGGTAGGCCCCGCGCACGTTCAGGTTGTCGTGCGCGTGCCCGTGCAGCACGAACGCGGCCACCAGGTTCACCATGAGCCCGAGCCCCGCCACCGAGAGCATCACGACCCCGTCGATGCTCACGGGCTCCCGCACGCGCTCCCACGCTTCCACGACGATCAGGCCGGCGACCACCAGCAGCGTCGCCCCGTTCACGAGCGCCGCGAGGATCTCGAACCGGGCGTACCCGTACGTCCTCCGCTGGGTGGGCGGACGGCGGGCGAGGCGAATCGCGAAAACGGAGAGGCCCAGTGCCGCCACGTCGGAGAACATGTGGCCGGCGTCGGCGAGGAGGGCGAGCGAGTTCGACAGGATGCCGCCCACGATCTCCGCGACGGTGAACGTCGCCGTGATCGCGAGGACCCATACGAGGCGCCGAGTGATCTCGCCTCGATCGTGGTCGTGTCCGTCGTGCGGATGATGGTGGGGATGGCCGAGGCCCATCGCTTGCTCCCAGCCCGTCGGGATCGCCTTCCTCAACTATATTCGAGGCGCACCCCGACGCCATCCGGGATTGCCCGATGAACACAGAGACCAATCCGCTTCTCCACTCCGACGGACGCATCCCCTTCCACCTCATCGACGCCCGGCACGTCGAGCCGGCGGTGGAAGCCGGGCTCGCCGAAGCGCGCGCGGAGATCGACGGGGTCGCCGACGAGACCGCCGATCCGACGTGGGACAACACGATGGGGCGCCTCGACGAGGCGCTCGAGCGTCTGTCGGAGATCGTGAGCCCGGTCGGACATCTCGTCTCGGTGGCCGAGACGCCGGAGCTGCGCGCCGCGTACAATGGCGTCCTGCCGGAGATCTCCGCCTTCTGGTCGAGCATTCCGCTGGACGAGGGCCTCTGGCGACGCATCAAGGGGTACGCCGAGACCGACGAGGCGCGTGGGCTCTCGGGCATCCGCCGTCGGCACCTCGACAAGACGGTTCGGGATTTCCAGCGGGCCGGCGCGGACCTTCCGGCCGATCGGAAGCAGCACCTGCAAACGCTCCAGGTCGAGCTCGCGCAGCTCCAGCAGAAGTTCAGCGAGAACGTTCTGGACGCCACGGCCGCGTACGAGCTCCTCGTGACGGACGAAGAGAGGCTTCGGGGGGTGCCCGACGCGGCCCGGCGGCGCTTCCGGGCAGCCGCCGAGGAACGGGGCGCGGAGGGGTGGCTTCTGACCCTGGATTACCCGTCCGTGGAGCCCGTGCTGAAGTACTGCGAGGATCGCGGGCTGCGCCGTGAGATCCTCGTCTCCTACACCACCCGCTGCCGCGAGGGCGAGTACGACAACCGGGGCCTCATGGCCCGGATCCTGCGCCTCCGCGACGAGATCGCCACGATCCTCGGCTACCCGGGCTTTCCCGACTACAACCTGGTCGACCGCATGGCGGGCACGGGCGCGCGCGCGATCGCCTTCGAGAAGGACCTGGTCGAGCGGACACGCCCCTACTGGGAGCGCGATACCGAGCAGCTGGTGGAGCACGCCGCGCAGCTGGGGATCGACACGCTCGAGCCCTGGGACGTGTCGTACGTCATGGAGCACCTGCGGAAGTCCCGCTACGACATCGACGACGAAGCGATGCGTCCGTACTTCCCCCTCGATCGGGTGCTCGCCGGGATGTTCGAGATCGTCCGACGGACCTTCGGGTTCCGGATCGAGGAGCGCGCGATCGCGGAGGTGTGGCACCCGGACGTGCGCTACTACGAGATCTTCGACGAAGACGGCGAGCAGGTCGGCGCGTTCTATACCGACTGGTTCCCGCGCAAGGAGAAGCGGCAGGGCGCCTGGATGAACAACTTCATCACCGGCGGGCCCGTCGACGGCGGATTCCGGCCCCACGTCGGCGTCATGTGCGGGAATTTCACCCCGCCGGAGCACGACGGGGACGCGCTGCTCACACACCGCGAAGTCCAGACGACCTTCCACGAGTTCGGGCACCTGCTCCACCACTGTACCTCCCGTGTCGAGATCGCCGCGCGGGCGGGGATCCACGTGGCCTGGGACTGGGTGGAGCTGCCCAGCCAGCTGATGGAGAACTGGACCTGGGAGCGCGAGGCGCTGGACCTCTTCGCGCACCACCACGAGACCGGGGAGCCGTTCCCGCAGGAGCTCTTCGAGCGGATGGTCGCGGCGCGTCGGTTCATGGGCGGGTGGTCGCAGATGCGTCAGCTGTCTCTCGGGACCGTCGACCTCGCCCTGCACGACGAGCTGGCGCCGCGGCTTCGCGCCGAGGCCGGCGAGGCTCCAGGCGCCGACGCCGACGAGCGACAGGGCGAGGAGACGATGGCGTTCGGCCGCGTCCGATTCGAGGAATTCGCGCCGGCCCCCCGATTCGCCGACCTGCACATCCTGACCTCGTTCACCCACCTGTTCGCCGGAGGTTACGCGGCAGGCTACTACAGCTACCTCTGGTCCGAGGTCCTGGACGCCGACGTGTTCACGCGCTTCCAGCGGGAAGGCATCTTCAACCGGGAGACGGGTCGGGCCTACGTCGACGCGATCCTCTCTCGCGGGGATTCCGCCGACCCCGACGAGCTGTTTCGCGAGTTCATGGGCCGACGGCCCGATCCGACCGCCCTGCTCGAGCGGAATCTCGGGCCCCTGACTGCCGAGGTCGCATGAAGCGGGAGGCGCGGGATAGAGGAGTGGCGGCGGGGCACTCTGTGCAACGCCAGCCGTATCAAACTGAGAACGATCGATTCCAGCGAGGTGGAGCCATGATTTCGAATCGTCCGGCGACGCTGCTGCTCGCCCTGAGCATCGTGGCCCTCGGTGCGTGCAACGAAGTCCCGATGAGCTACGGCGACGCGAACAGCATCATCGCGGTCATGACGCTGGAGCAGTGGGACGAGCTGGGCCAGGACGTCTACGATGCCCTCGAGCCCACGATCACGACCGTCCGTGAGGAGAAGACCTTCACGGTCACCTACCAGGAGCCGTACGCCCAGTTCTGGGACAGGCTGCGCCGGTTCCGCCAGATGCTCGTGGTCGGCACCCGTGAGGACCCGTGGGTCCAGGAAGTCATGGAGGCCGCCCGGGAACCGATCACCGAGAACGGCATGCACCAGGTGTACGACGTCTGGTCGCGCGGCCAGACCGTGACCCTGCTGCTGCTCGACGCCGGCTGGGGTCGGGACGAGCTCGCAGAGCACCTACCACGCGTCAACGAGCTCCTCGACGGGCAGTATCGGGCGTACGCGCGGAACCGGATGTACATCTCGGGCGCGGACACGGCGCTCGCCGACACGCTCGCAACGAGGGCCGGATTCTCCATGCTTCTGCCCCACGTCTACCGATGGCAGACCCGGGATTCGATCTACATCTTCCGCAACGACAATCCGGATCCGTCCGAGCTGATCCGGCAGATCTCCGTCTCGTGGAAGACGCCCGCGCCGGGCCTGCTGGACCGGGACGAGCTCGTCGAGTGGCGGGCGCAGGTAGCGGAGGAGCACTACACGGAGCCCCAGGAGGTCGTTCTGGAGGGTTCCGTGGAGCGCACCTTCGACTTCGAAGGCAGCCCTGCGTTCGAGCTGCAGGGGCAGTGGCGGAACCCGCCGGACCGGGGCTGGCCCGCCGGCGGGCCGCTCATCACGCGGACCGTGACCTGCGACGCTCAGGACCGGACGTACCTCCTCGACGCGTGGCTGTACGCGCCCGGCAAGGAGAAGTACGAGTACATGATCCAGCTCCAGACGCTGCTCGATACCTTCCGCTGCACGAACTGACCCACGGGTGGGCGTGAGCCGGCACGTCGTTCTCGTCGGCTGCGGTCACGCCCACGCCCTCGTGCTCGAGCGGTGGGCGCGCGACGCCCCCGCGGCGTCCCGACTCACGCTCGTGACCGATCGTCCACGGACCCTCTACTCGGGCATGCTTCCGGGGCTCGTGGCCGGGCAGTACCGCGAAGAGGAGCTGAGCGTCGACGCCGGAGAGCTCGCGCGCCGCGCGGGAGCTGATCTCGTGCTGGGCCGCGTCACCGGGATCGACCCGGACGCACGGAGCCTCACGCTCGGCGACGGGCGGCGGGTCGGGTACGACGTCCTCAGCCTCGATGTCGGCTCCACGCTCGCCGGACTCCACGAGCTCGACCCCGCCCCGTACGTCGTCCCTGTCCGGCCGGCGGACGACCTCGCGGCCCGCGCTCGCCATCTGGACGACGTGGACTCGGCCGTCGTCGTGGGCGGGGGAGCGGCCGGCGTGGAGATCGCGGCCGCGATCCGCGCCCGGCGGCCGGACGCCCGCGTCACGCTGGTCGAGGCCGGGGCCTCGCTCCTTTCCGGGTACCATCCCCGGGTGCGTCGCAGGGTGTCCCGCGCCCTGAGCCGGCGGGGCGTGGACGTCCGACTCGATACGCCCGTGCGCGGAGTCGGGCCCTCGGGGGTGACCCAGGCGGACGGAGAGATGCTCCACGCCGACCTGACGGTCTGGGCGACGGGCAGCGCCGCGCACCCCTTCCTGGCCCGCTCCGGTCTGCCCGTGGACGCGAAGGGCTACCTGAGGGTGGAGTCCACGCTGCGCGTGCCGGGGGAACACGACGTCTTCGCTGCGGGCGACTGCGCCTCCTTCACGGGGCACGAGCTGCCCAAGGCGGGGGTGCACGCGGTTCGGCAGGGGCCGATTCTCGCGCGCAACCTCGTGGCCGTGCTGCAGGGCGAGCCGCTCGAGCCGTACCGGCCTCAGAAGGATTTCCTGATTCTGCTCAACCTCGGCGACGGCACCGCCATCGGCACGCGGTGGGGCCACGTGGTGGAAGGCCGCTGGGTCCACGCACTCAAGGACCGGATCGACCGACGCTTCGTCGGGCGCTTCCGGCATCCGTCTTGCAGCGCATGACAGGCAGGCCACTGGCGGCCGAGCGGTGTCGTCCGAACAACACTTTCGACGTGATCCGGGGGACTTCGCCCGGCTGCGGAACGGCCTGACTGGAATCCCCCGAAGCACCGATTAGTATCCAGTCCTCGTTTCCGAACCATGCCCCGTCGAGCACCGACTCCGTGAGCTTCGTCCACCTCCACACCCACTCCGAGTACTCCCTCCTCGACGGCGCCAACCGCATCGGCGACCTGGTCCGCAAGGCCAAGGAATTCGAGATGCCCGGGCTCGCGCTGACCGATCACGGGTGCATGTTCGGGGCGTGGACATTCCACAAGCAAGCGCACAAGGAAGGCATCAAGCCGATCCTCGGCATGGAGGCGTACGTCGCGCCGGGGGACCGGCGCGAACGCTCCCGGTCCGGCCAGGGAGATCGAGCCTACTACCACCTGGTCCTGCTCGCGCGGGACATGGTCGGCTACCGGAACCTGGTCAAGCTCTCCTCCGTCGGATACACGGAGGGCTTCTACCACAAGCCCCGAATCGACCGGGAGGTTCTGGCCCGTCATCACGAGGGGATCATCGTCTCCTCGGCGTGCATGGCCGGCGAGGTCGCGCGGCACCTCCAGGCGGACAACTGGGAGGGCGCCCGGGAAGCGGCCGAGTGGTACGCCAACCTGTTCGACGGGCGGTACTACCTGGAGGTCCAGGCCCACGACACCCCCGGGCAGGCCGAGCTGAACCAGCGGGTCTTCACGCTCGCCGAGGAGCTCGGGCTGCCGGTCGTCGCCACGAACGACTCGCACTTCCTCCAGCCGGACGACCACGAGGCGCACGACGTCCTCCTCTGCATCGGGCTCGGCAAGGACCGCAACGACCCGAACCGCATGCGCTACGACGAGGGGCTCTACTTCAAGAGCGGCCCCGAGATGGCGGCGCTCTTCGAGGACCGCCCGGACGTCGTCGAGAACACCCTGAAGATCGCCGACGAGGTCGACCTCGTCTTCGAGAAGAAGTACTACCTGCCCGAGTTCCCGCTTCCCGCCGAGTACGAGGTGAAGCACGCCCCCGAGGGCGCCGCGGACGACGAGGTGGAGCGGGCCACGGAGGCGCGCAAGGAGGCGGAGAACGACTACCTGGAGCACCTGGCCCTCCTCGGGGCGAAGGAGCGCTACGGCGATCCCCTCCCGCCCGAGGTGCAGGAGCGCTTCGACTACGAGATGGGGATCATCCGCGGCACGGGGTACGCGGGCTACTTCCTCATCACCCAGGACTTCATCGCGTGGGCCCGGGAGAACGACATCCCCGTCGGGCCGGGCCGTGGCAGCGCCGCCGGGTCCCTGGTGGCGTACGCGCTCGGAATCACCAATCTCGACCCGATCGAGTTCGACCTGCTCTTCGAGCGCTTCCTGAATCCCGAGCGGATCTCGATGCCTGACATCGACATCGACTTCTGCTACGAGCGCCGGGGCGAGGTGATCGAGTACACCCGCCAGAAGTACGGGAAGGACGCCGTCGGCCAGATCATCACCTTCGGAACGATGAAGAGCCGGGCGGTCGTGAAGGACGTGGGCCGCACGCTCGGCTTCCAGCCCTTCGAGACGGACCGGATCGCGAAGCTGATCCCCAACGCGCCGGGCCAGGCGTTCACCGTCCAGGAGGCCGTCGAGGGGCTCAAGGAAGTGAAGGACCTCTACGAGTCCGACGAGCGGCACCGGCAGCTCTTCGACTACTCGATGACGCTCGAGGGACTCGCCCGCCACTCCTCGGTGCACGCTGCCGGGGTCGTGATCGCCCCGGGGCCGATCGACGACTACGTCCCCGTCAGCATCCAGTCCGGGAAGAACGGCGGCGACGACGCCATGGTCGTCACCCAGTACGACATGAACTGCCTGGAAGACGCGGGCATGCTCAAGATGGACTTCCTGGGCCTGAAGACCCTGACCGTCATCCACGACGCGGTGACGATGGTCCGGGAGCGCTACGGGAAGCTCGCCAATCCCGAAACCGGGGAAGAGTACGAGACGATCGACGACGTCCCGCTCGACGACCCGGCGGTCTACAGGATGATGGCGCGCGGCGGCACGTCGGGCGTCTTCCAGTTCGAGTCGAATCTGGCGAACGACAAGCTCCGCTCGATGCGCTGCGACCGCTTCGAGGACCTGGTCGCGACCAACGCGCTCATCCGCCCGGGGCCGCTCGACTCGGGGATGACCGACGTCTTCATCCAGCGCAAGCTCGGCCACCAGGCGGTCACGTATCCGCACCCGAAGCTCGAGCCCGTGCTCGAGCCGACGTACGGCGTCATCGTCTACCAGGAGCAGGTGATGCGGATCGCGTCCGAGCTCGCCGGCTTCACGCTGGGCGAAGCGGACGTGCTCCGAAAGGCGGTCGGCAAGAAGATCGCGGAGCTGATCAAGGCCGAGCTGGGCAAGTTCGTCGAGCGTGCGGTCGAGCGCGACGTCGATCGCAAGATCGCCGAGGAGCTGGCCGAGCAGATCGAGACGTTCGGCCGCTACGGCTTCAACCGCAGCCACTCCGCCGCGTACTCGCTCGTCTCCTACCAGACCGCGTGGCTCAAGGCACACTACCCGGCCGAGTTCATGGCCGCGCTGCTCTCGTCGGTGCTCGACAGCACGGACAGCGTGGTCAAGTACATCAGCGCCTGTCGTGACCTGCCGCGCTACCTGCCGAAGCTCGAGGAGCCGGTCGAGGTCCTCCCCCCGGACGTGAACGAGTCGGGCTGGAAGTTCACGGTCACCCCCGCGGGGGCGATCCGCTTCGGGCTCGGCGCGGTGAAGGGCGTCGGCCACGGTGCCGTGCAGTCGATCCTGGAGGCGAGGAAGGACGGACGGTTCACGTCGCTCTTCGACTTCCTGGAGCGCATCGACATCCGGGCGCTCAACAAGCGGGCGTGCGAGGCTCTGATCGCCGCCGGCGCCCTCGACGAGTTCGGCGGTCGGGCGCAGCTCTCCGCGGGGCTCGACTCGGCGTACAGCGAGGTCCAGGCCCGTCAGGCGGATATCGAGTCCGGGCAGGCGTCGCTCTTCGGCGAGGGCTCCGCGCTCGAGCACAAGCCGCCGTCGCTGCCGAACCTCCCCGAGTGGCCCGAGCCCGACCGGCTCGCCCGGGAGAAGGCGGCGCTGGGCTTCTTCATCTCCGGTCACCCGCTCGACCGCTTCCGCGAGATCGTGCGCGCGTTCGAGCCCACGTCGGCGGACACGCTGCCCGAGCGCGCCGGCCAGATGGTCGAGCTCCCCTGCGTCGTGACGTCCGTGGCCCGCCAGATCAAGCGCTCGGACAACTCCGAGTGGGGCAAGATCACGGTGGAGGACTTCACCGGCACTGCGACGATCCTCGCCTTCCGTGACGCGTGGGAGAGCAACAAGGAGATCCTGCAGCAGGATGCCGTCGTGCTCGTCACCGGCCGGGTCAGCGACCGTGCCGACGAAGAGGAGCCGCCCATCTTCCTCAACAGCGTGCGCATGCTCGAGGAGATGACGGAGACCGGCGAGCTGGCGATCCAGATCGAGCTGGAGCTCGAGACCGAGGTCGTCGAGTCCGCCTTCGCCGAGGCGAAGAAGGTACTCCTGGGTCATGCCGGCGCCTCGCCCGTGTGGCTCTCCGTGGGTCGAGACAACGGGGAGCGAGCGCCCAAGCTCCGCTCACGCTCCCTCCGGGCCAGCCCCGACACCGATACCGTGGGCGCCCTGCAGGAGCTCTTCGGGCGCGGTAACGTGCGTCTGGTACGCGCAGTCTCGCCGGTCCTGGAGGATCCCGAGGGCGACCGGCGCAGGTTCTGGAAGAACCGGAACAGCTGAAGACCCTCTTCCGGGAGGGCCGCGCCGGAGGGCGACTCAGCGCAGCCCGGCCGCCTCCATGCGCCCGTCCCAGGCGGCCGACGCCGCCTCTACCTCCGCCCAGCGGGGATCGTCGGCGAGGCGCTCGAACCAGGGGTGTCTCTCGAGCGCTTCCACGGACCACTCCCCCAACCCGCCGTAGTATCGGACGAGCTGGTCGATCGCGGCCCCGGCCTGATCGAGCTCGGCATGTGTCGCCGCCAGCTCCCAGACCATCCTGGGCCCGTCGAGCGAGTCGTCGTCGGGGCCCATGATGTCGACGGAGCGAAGCGCGGCCGAGAGGGCCGCCTCGGTCTCGCCGAGCGCCGCCAGCGTGCGTCCGAGCGCGGACAACATCCGCGGCTCGTCAGGGCTCTCCGCGAGCGCTTCCTCCAGGTGCTCCCGAGCGCGGAGGAACGCTGCACGGGCGCCGGCCTCGTCGCCGAGCTCGCGCAGTGCGAAGCCCCGCAGCAGCTCGCGCGGGTAGTAGTAGGTCTGATACTCCAGCACCTCGTAGTCGAGCGAGTCGAGCATGTGGATCGCGCGCTCGTGCTGCCGGTCGTACGACTCCACGCGCCAGAACTCCACGGCGACGATCCCGTTCGGATCGTCCTCCTTCAGGTTCCACGTCGACAGGATCGGGCGCATCAGTTCGAGCTCGGCGCGAAGCGAGTCGGTGCGGCCGTGCTGCCAGAGATCGTGACTGCCTCGACCGATCTGGCTCTGGATGGCTTCCGGGTCGAGGGCGAGCGTGCGATCGACCAGTCGCCGGGCTTCGTCGTAATTGCGCGCATATGCGAACATGAGCGCGAGGTTCGAAATGGGGCTGGTGGCCGTGGGGCTCACGCGCACGATGCGCTCATAGCCGCGAAAGCCCTCCTCGATGCGGCCGATCCGGCGCAGGATCGCGGCCTTGCCGGACATGACCGCGACGTCTCCGGGAAGCCCCGCCTCCGCGCGCTCGAAGGCCCGCAGAGCCGCGTCGAAATCTCGGAAGCCCCAGTAGTGGTAGTAGCCCTGCGCGCGGAACGCCTCCGGCAGATCCGGATCGAGCGCAAGAGCCCGTTCCATCGCCTCCCGCGCCAGCTCCCGCCGGGCGGGCGTCCGGTCCCGATGGAACTGGTACATGGCGCTGTGCGTCTCCGACAGCTTCGCCCACGCGAGCGCGAAGGCAGGATCGACGTCGAGCGCCCGCTCGTAGAAGTCGACCGCCTCCGCCAGATCCCGCTCGTAGGCTCCGTTGCCCATCAGATAGAGGTCGTACGCCTCCTGGCTCTCCGTCGGCACCGCCCCGATCGCGTCCGCCTCCGCAGGGGTCAGCTCGGCCGCGAGGGCGGCGGAGATCCGCTCGGACACGTCTCGCTGGATCGCGAAGAGGTTCTCGGGCGAAAGCGACTGCTCGTAGCTCTCGGCCCAGATCTGCGCGTCGTTGCGCGCGTCGATGAGCTGGACGCTGATGCGGACCGCGTCCCCGGCGCGCTGGACACCCCCGGCGACCACCGTGCGAACGCCCAGCTCCTCGCCCACCTGCCGGATGGGCTTGGGATCGTCCCGATACGCCATGACGGACGCCCGCGAGATCACGCGCAGCGCTCGAATCCGGGAGAGCTGATTGAGCACCTCGTCGTGTATCCCGTCGACGAAGAACACCGCGTCCGCATCGGAGCTGCGATTCTCGAAGGGGAGCACCGCGATCGATGGACCGTCGTCCACCGCGGGGCTCGGTGCAGGTGTGAGGAAGATCCCGGTGCCGAGTCCCAGCCCGAAGACCACGAGCGCGCCGGCGAGCAGCATCGTGCGGCCGTCGAGGAGCGAGAGCCCGGCAGCAGCCTCGAGCTCGGCTCGCCCTTCCGGCGTGTCCGCCCCCGCGGTTGTGCGCACGCCGCCGCGGCCGACATCGAAGGTCCAGGCCAGACCCAGCGCGATCGGGAATCCGGCGATCCCCAGCAGGGTCACGAGCCTGAGCGTGCCCGCGGGCACGCCCAGACTCGCGATCAGCACGTCCACGCCCTCGATGACGGCGAACACCGCCGAGGCGTAGACGGCGGCGACGCGCAGGACCTTCCTGCGCTTCAGTTCGGCGACGAAGCTCATCGGGGCAGAGTGGAAGGACGGGCCGCGCCGACGATGCGGCACGCCGAGAAAGGCCGCAAGCCTTCCCCGCTCCCCGGCGGCGCGGGCCGGGCCGCCGGCTTCCTCCGGCTGTCCGAGCCGGCGCGCTCCCGCCTCAGCGCCCTCGCTCGATCTGATAGAGGATGTCGCCGCCGTTGGCGTCACCGCTCTCCGCCTGCAGCGCCCAATTCGAGCTCAGAAGATACTTGATCCGGAAGGTATTGGACGGCTTGAACAAGCCGACGCCGTAGGAGACGTAGACGCTCGGAGTCAGGTATTTTCCGGCGACGAACTCGGCCTGGTCGCGCCGCGTCCCCTCGATGCGTGCTTCGTCGAGGCCGACCTGGGAGGCCAGCCGGGTCGTCAGCACGTTGGCACCCAGGGTCGCCGCCGCCCCGGCCACCTGACCCTGCTCGGACGCATTGCCGTCCGACATCGGCTTGCCGTACAGGATGTAGGAGAGAACGTCCGCATCGGCCATCGCGGGATCGGAGGTCAGCGTGACCTCGGGAGCCACGGCGCTCCCCCGAACCTCGAGCCCCGCGACGGTTCCGTCCTGCGCCGTGCGTAGGGCCATCACGTCGAGGGTCGCGTCTTCCGCGGCACCGGCGAAGGTGATGCGGCCCGGATCGATGACGAGATCCTGGCCGTACGCACGGTACCTCCCACCGACGAAGCGGAGCTCCCCGAGTACGGAGGGAGGCGTTCCTGGCTCCTCGCGAACGCGGAGATCACCTTCGATCATCGAGGTGAAGCCGAAGCCGGAGAAGCGCACGTCGTCGCCGACGACGATCTGGACGAGCGCGTCGACCTCGGGGGGAGCCACCGGTTCCTCGTCGACGATCACGACGTCTTCCGAGGGCGCCACCGCCGCGGGCGGAATCTCGAGCAGCTCCACACGCGCCCACGGCACGGACACGCTTCCGCGGACCGTGACCAGCGCTCCGTCGTACCGCACCTCGAGGTCCGGCTCCACGTCCACCCGGATCTCGGGCGTCCCCACCGCACGGAAGCGCTCTCCGGTCACGCGCAGCACGGTCGGCTCCTCGGGCGACGGCTCGAGCGCCGACCGACCCTCGAGGCGGACGAACCCCTCGCCGGAGCGCGCCCCGCCCGAGAGGGTGATGCCGCCTTCCTCGTCCGCCTCCGCGGTGGCCTCGATCTCCCGCAGCCGGAGCCCCGCGGCCGGCAGGTGGAGCTGGCCTTCGAGGAGCTGCATCCGCCCCCGCAGGGCCGGGGCTCCGACCGTGCCTGAGGCCCCGGCCTCGAGCGAGAATCGTCCCCCGAGGCTGTCGACCATCGGCACCAGCGCGCCCAGGAAGGAGAGGTCCTCCGAGCGCACCCGGAGGGATCCGCTCAGCGCCTGCGCGTCGATCGGGTCCGCGATCGAGGTGAAGCCCGGCGCCTCGCCGTTCGCCTGCACGTCGAAGCGTCCTGCCCCCTCCTGCGCGAGGAGCGACAGGGCGAGCTCGGCCCGGCCTCCGTCCTCGTCGACGACGACGCGGGCCCCCTCGCCCCCGAAGGTCCAGCGCAGCGTATCCGTGTCCACGGCCGCGTCCACCGTGCCGTCGACGGTGAGGCCGCCCTCCGTCCGCAACCTTCCATCGGCTTCGAGCATGAAGGCGGCCGCGGCGTCCAGGCGCCCACCTACCGACACGCCCTCGGGCAGGGACATCGGAAGCACACTCAGCGGCAGGGCCACGACCCGGGCATCGCCCGACAGGGTTCCCTCGGAGCTCCGGTCGCCCGTCACGCAGACCGCCGTCTGGCCCTGACCGACACACAGCTCGGAAAGCGAGGCGGAGTCCGCCGACGCGAAGACCGCGGAAGGGCGGGCGAGACGCCACGTGCCGACGCGGTCGGCATCGAGCGCGAGCGAGTCGAGGCTACCGGACCAGGCCGACGGCACGGCGGCGCCCTCGATCAGCGTCAGCGCGCCCGAGCCGGAGAGCGTGAGTCCCGCCGTGGGCATCCACGCTCCCGCGTGGAGCTCGTGCTCGTCTCTCGTGCCCAGAAGGCGAACGGCGGCGCTGTCGATACTCGTGTCGCCGGTCGAGATCGCCTCGGCTCGAACGTCGATGCGGTTCGGGGCCTCCCGCTGGAGGTCGAGCTCCAGGTCTCCGGCGACGATCCCGACCGCGAGCGAGTCCAGGCGAAGCCCGCGCCCGTCGATCGACGCGAGCATCCGGGGCCGGTCCCTCGTTCCGTGCAGCTCACCTTCGACCCGCACGCTTCCCGCGGCGCCGGGGCGAAGCTGACCGAGATCCGGCACGCTCAGCAGGAAGCCGAGGTCGGCGGTCTCGACCACGCTCCCCGACGCCCGTGCCTCGAGCTCTCCCCAACGCAGGTCGAGGTCCTCCACTTCGACCGTGGGCATGCGGACCCGCGCATCCAGAGAGCCCGACAGAGGCTCGCCCCTGAGCGTCCCGCTGAGATCCTCGACGCGTGCGGACGCCTCGACGCCGCTCTCGGCCAGCCGGCCCTCGCTGTGGGCCCGGAAGGAAACGCTGCCGGGCCACGCTCGAGGGTCAGGGGTCAGGGGCGCCACGTCGAGGAGGTCGGCGACCGCGGCGACCCTCCAGGTCACCTCGGGATACCACGCCACCTCCGCGACCAGCCCGGCCGAGCCGTGCTCGGTCTCGACGCTTGCCGTGTCGACCGTGAGCGTCGTCAGCGATCCGCGGGCCTCGAGAGACGCCGATGCCGGAGGCAGGTCGGCGCTCGCGACGCCGGCGTCGAGCTCGAGTCGATAGGCGTCCGGCGAGCCGGCCAGCCGAGCCTGCACCTCGATGTCGTCGACCCGCTCGGCGGCGGCCCGCAACCGCATCGCGGCTTCGAACGCATCGAGCGTTCCGGAGAGCTCCAGGTCGAGCGACCGAACCTCGCCGCGCCCCTCCACCTGCACCGAGCCCGCCTCCAGCCTGAGAGCGCCGACGACGAGCTCGACCGGCAGCTCCGGTACGGCCGGAGGGCCGGAGCGCTCCGGGGGCGCCTCGGCGGCCTCCGACGCTTCGAGGAGCGCGCCCGGGACGAAGGCGGTCACCCCCTCGACGTGCAGCGAGTCGATCTCGACCCGACGGCTCAGGAGAGCCAGCGGACGCCAGTCGACGACCACGCGCTCCGCGCGCACCTCCAGGCCGTCCTGCTCGAAGTGGACTCCTTCGAGCACGAGGGGTCCGCGCAGCGGGCCGGCGACGGTCGCCACCTGCACGTCCGCGGGAGCACGATCGAGCCCCGCGTGGATCACCCATCGGGCGGCCGCGGGGAGCGTCATCACGGCGACCAGCCCGAGGGCCACGGTCGTCGCCAGGCCGAGAAGCCCGATGCCCACCCAGCGGAGCACGGTCAGAATCCGGGAGCGCGTCATCAGAGGTCGGGGCCGATGACGAAGTGGACGCGGAGCGCCGTGTCCGAGTCGGTGATCGGCGACGCGAAGTCGAGGCGGATCAAGCCCAGCGGCGACGCCCAGCGGACTCCGACCCCGACCCCGACCTCGGCGTCGAAGTCCCCGGCGGACGAAACGGCGTCCCCCGCGTCGACGAATCCGGCGACCCGCCACTTGGCGATCACCTCGAAATCCGCCTCGAGGCTGGCGAGCAGGAGGCTCGATCCGCCGACGAGGAGATCGGCATCGTCACCGGGCCCGATCGACTCGAAGTCGAAGCCCCGAATGGACTGCGCGCCACCGGCGACGAAGCGGCGTGTCGGCGGGAGCCTCGTGAGGTCGTCGGTCGCCACGTGTCCGGCCTCCGCGCGCGCGATCCAGCGCACCCTGGGCGACAGAGGACGGATCAGCTTACCCTCCAGCCGGGCGCTCCCGAACGTCGCCGTGGACAGCAGCGCGTCGTGGGCGCCGGAGAGCGTGAGGCTCAGGCGATGCCCCCGGTCCGCGAGCACCCTGTCGTTCGCCTCCACCCAGCGCCACTCCACCTGCGGCACGACCAGCCGGGACGATCCGTCCACCCCGGCGACCTCGTATGAGGCACCCTCCCACGCGAGCGACCAGGTCTCGCGCACCGGACCGCGCTGCTGAGCGCGACTCACGCCGATCGTCCCGATCAACGCCGTGCTCCAGTCGGGGCTCACGTCTCCGATGCTTCCGAAGACGCTGTAAACGGCGGTCGACGGAAACGGCTTCGGGATGTTGTAGCGCCCACCGACGCTGAGCTCGATCTCCGAGACGCGGATCTGCGCTTCGGCATTGTGGGCCCTGCGGTTGATGCGCCGGAAGCGCGCTCCCAGCGTTGCCCGAAAGCCCGTGTCGGTCCCGTATCCGGCGGCGACCTCGTAGCGCTGAGGGCGGGCCGGCGAGAGGACGAACGTCACCGGAACCGCCAGGTCTTCGGCCTGCTCCACGCCGACCTCGAGATCGGCGCGCCCGAACCACGGGCCCGTCGTGAGCGCGACCTGCGACGCGCGAAGCTGCGCCGCGTCGAACGGCTCCCCCTCGACGGCGATCACGTAGCCATCGACGAACTCGGCGTCGAGCGCGTCCTGCTCGATGCGGATCGGACCGAAGCGGTACCGGGGACCGGTCTCGAACCGGAAGACGACCTCCGCCGTGGCGTTCCCCCGGTCCACCCGGATCTGGGCCGAGTCGAAGGCGGCGTCGAAGTAGCCGTGGTTGAGGGCGTACCGGAAGAACAGCGCCTTCGCCTGCTCGTACGGCTGGTGGCGCAACGTGTCGCCCACCTCGATCGTCAGGCTGTCGCCGAGGGAAGCAAACGTCGTATCCTCGGCACCCGGCCCGTCGAGGGAGTAGTCCACCTCGGTCACGATCGTCGCCGGACCCGGGTCGACGTCGAAGCGCGCCGTCCACGCCTCACCCCCACGCGAGAGTTCGGATCGGATCTCCGGGCTGTACCGGCCGAAGGGCTCGAGGGCCCTGCGGATCTCGTCCGGGGCTCGCTCGAAGAGCGTCACCGCCCGGCCGGGGGCGAGCGGCTCGCCGGCCTCCCGGATCAGTGACACGACGGCGCGCGCATTGACCTCCAGCTCCCCTTCGAGGCCGTCCAGCTCCACGGTGACGTCCACCGCCTGGGCAGCTCCGATCGACGGAACGACCCCCAGCATGAGCAGAGCACCGAGCGAGCGGAGACCGGTGCTCGGTGTCGTAAGTGTGGACACGGCCGCAGGGCTGGAGGGAGGATCGGCGTCGACGGAGGGCGAGGGGCCGGGCACGGAGCTGTGCGTCGAGTCCCGCCCCCTTCGGAACGGGCTAGATTACTACGTCGTACCCCCTCCCGGAACGGCGCGATCCGCTCCCGGTACGGCGCGATGCGCCGCAAGGCGCCCCCGAATCGCCAACCCCGAACCACCGAACCGTGGCCGCGATCACGAAACGACAGAGCCCGGCCTGGCTTCTCCTGGCGGCGGCCGCCGCGACCGCGGCATGCGGTCCCGCGGACCCCGTCGAAGAAGCGAGCCGCCGCATGACCGCGGAGCTTTCGGCACGGCCGTTCACGGTGCCGGACCGCACCCTCACGGCGCACACCGGCGAACCGTTCGAGCTGAGGGAAGAGACGCGAGGTCGGTTCGTCCTCCTCTTCTTCGGCTACACCTACTGCCCCGACATCTGCCCCATCCAGATGGCGACCGCGAATGCGGCCCTCGAGCGCCTCACCCCCGAGGAGCGTGCACGGGTAGTCACCCTGTTCGTGACGATGGACCCGCAGCGGGACAGTCCCGAGCGACTGGCGTCCTGGCTCGGAGCCATGCGCTCTCCCGCCGTAGGGCTTCGGGCCTCGACCACCGAGCTCGAGGCCCTTCTCGGCGACCTCGGCTTCGTCATGCCTCCGATGACGAGTCGCCAGCCCCTGCCCGGCGGAGGCCCGGAGGACTACCTGGTCCCCCACCCCACCGCGCTCTTCCTCATCACCCCTGATGGACAGGGGCGCTTCCAGTACGGGTACGAGCGGGGAACCCCCGACGACATCGTGGAGGACCTCCGGATCTTGATGGCGCTGGAGTGGGACCTGCAGCAGCCTCTCGCCGCTTCCCCGGACGGCGAAACCCTGCTGAGCGTCGAGGCCGCACGGCTCGTCACGAATCCGATGGGCGAGCGAATCGCCGTGTACGGCGAGATCCGGAACGGGAGCGCCCGCGAAGACACCCTGGTGGCCCTGCACACCGGGCTCGCCGGATCCGCGGGCCTTCACGAGATGGTCGAGCGCGACGGCATGATGACGATGGTCCCGACGTCGGGGATCGCGGTCCCGGCCGGCGGCAGCGTCGAGCTGCGGTCCGGTGGACTCCACGGCATGCTCGAGGAGCTCGAGCGCGTTCCCGAGGTCGACGAGATCGTGGTCGTATCGTTCGTCTTCGCCTCCGGCGCCGCCCTGGAGGTGCCGGTGCGGGCCGTCCCGCTGACCGACATGGTTCCGCGCCGGTGAGCCGCCCTTCCCATCGCATCGCACGTCTGTGAGACTAGTCGTCTCCCGGATCCGCGCCACGCTGCGCGTCCCTTTCGAACCCGCTTCGCATCACGAACCCGATGAACGTTTCTGAAATCCTCTCCGCGCTCGATCTCGATGACGACAACCTCGGAGGCTTCGCCGGGGAGTGGGTGGGCTCCGGCCCCGTGATCGAGGTCCACACCCCGATCGACGGAAGCCGCATCGGGTCGGTGCGGGAGGTGACCGAGGAGGAGTACGACCGCATCGTCGACCGGGCGCACGCGGCGTTCCTCGAGTGGCGCAAGCTGCCGGCGCCGAAGCGCGGTGAGGTGGTTCGCCAGCTGGGCGAGCGCCTCCGCGAGAAGAAGGCGGCGCTCGGTGCGCTCGTGACGCTCGAGATGGGGAAGATCCGGGCCGAGGGCGAGGGTGAGGTGCAGGAGATGATCGACATCTGCGACTTCGCCACGGGCCTCTCGCGTCAGCTGTACGGTCTCACACTCGCGTCCGAGCGCGCGGATCATCACATGCGCGAGCAGTGGCATCCGCTCGGCGTGGTCGGCGTGATCAGCGCATTCAACTTCCCGGTCGCCGTGTGGAGCTGGAATGCGGCGCTCGCAGCCGTGTGCGGGGACGCGACGCTGTGGAAGCCGTCCGAACGGACCCCGCTCACGGCCGTGGCCGTGACGAAGATCGCGGCGGACGTCTGCCGCGCGAACGACGTCGATCCGGCGGTCTTCTCGCTCATCGTCGGGCAGGGTCCGACGATCGGGGAGCGCCTCATCAACGACCGCCGCGTGCCTCTGGTGTCGGCGACCGGATCCTGCCGCATGGGCAGGCGTGTCGGCGAGGTCGTGGGGAGCCGCCTCGGCCGCTCGATTCTCGAGCTCGGCGGCAACAACGCGATCATCGTGACCCCACACGCCAACCTCGACCTGGCGCTCCCGGGCATCCTCTTCGGGTCGGTGGGCACGGCGGGCCAGCGCTGCACCAGCACGCGCCGGATCATCGTGCACCGGTCGATCCGCGACGAGCTCGTGTCGCGACTGGTGAAGGCCTACGAGAGCGTCCGCATCGGCAACCCGCTCGACGACGGCACGCTGATGGGTCCGCTGCTCAACCAGGCCTCCCTCGACGCGATGATGGCGGCCATCGACAAGGTCGTGGCCGAGGGGGGAACGATCCTCTACGGTGGTGAGCGGCTCGAGGGTGACCAGTACCCGGGAGGCCTCTACGTCACGCCGTGCATCGCGCAGGCGGAGAACCACTACGAGATCGTCCAGGAGGAGACCTTCGCCCCCATCCTCTACATCCTCGAATACGGGAGCGCCGACGCTTCGCCGTCCGAGGCGGTGGCCGAGATGGACGAGGCGCTCGCCCTCCACAACGGGGTGAAGCAGGGGCTCTCGTCCTCGATCTTCACGGACAACTTCCGCGAGGCCGAGTACTTCCTGTCGCACAGGGGCAGCGACTGCGGCATCGCGAACGTCAACATCGGGACGTCGGGAGCGGAGATCGGAGGCGCGTTCGGAGGGGAAAAGGAGACCGGCGGCGGTCGCGAGTCCGGGTCCGACGCCTGGAAGGCCTATATGCGCCGGCAGACGAACACGGTGAACTGGAGCACCGAGCTGCCCCTCGCCCAGGGAATCTCCTTCGGGTGATTCGCACGCGACGAGGACGCCCGCTCCCGTGAGCACGCACGACGCGACGCTTCGCGTCGCCATGCTGCACGAGGTCTTCTTCGACGACCCCGGGGCCGCGTCGCTCCGCTCCCACCTCCTGCGCGCGCGCGAGCAGGGGGCGGAGCTCGCCGTGCTGCCAGAGCTTCCGCTCAACGCGTGGGCTCCGCACTCGAAGGTGTCGCGAGACGAAGACGCCGAACCCCTCGGAGGGGCGCGTCAGGAACGGATGGCAGCGCTCGCTGTCGAGGTGGGCATCGCGCTGCTCGGAGGCGCGATCGTTCGAGACGAGGAAGGCGTCCGCCACAACACCGCCCTCCTGTACCGGTCGGACGGGCGCTGCGCGGCCCGGTACCGCAAAATCCACCTTCCCGAGGAAGAGGGCTACTGGGAGACGAGCCACTACGAGCCGGGGGACCGCGGACCCGAGCTCGTCGACGCCCTGCCGCTCCGGGCGGGGCTCCAGATCTGCTCCGACGTGAACCGGCCGCAGGGGATCCAGCTGCTCGCCGCTCAGGGGGCAGAGGTCGTGCTGGCACCGCGGGCGACGCCGCCGGAGACCTGGGAGCGGTGGCGCACCGTGCTCCGGGCCAACGCCATCATGGCCGGTGCCTACGTCGTCTCGGTGAACCGGCCGCGGCCGGAGCGGGGCGCGTCGATCGGTGGCCCCTCCATCGTGATCGCGCCGACCGGCGAAGTCCTGGTCGAATCGACGGACCCCGTCTCGACGGTCGAGCTGTCACGGGCCGACGTCGACGAAGCCCGCCGCGACTATCCGGGCTACCTGGAGCGCTTCCCCGCCCTCTACGCGGAGTCCTGGAACCGGCTGGCCGACTGAGGAGCGCGGCTCACGAGCCCGGGCTCAGCGTCTCTCTCGCAGGCGCGACGCGGTTCGCCCGGAACGACGAGACGCGATAGAGGTCACCGCTCGCCGAGCTCCGCGCCCATCGGTCTCCCTCCCCCTCACCGAGCGTCACCCGGACGAGCACCTCCCCGTCCGCGGTCAACGCGGTCGTGGTGGCATCCTCTGCGAACGCGGCGAGCGAGTCGGTCTCCTGCACGAAGCCCGTCGCCACCATGCGGGCGAGCTCCGCCAGGATCCCGGCGACGCCGCTCTCGCTGACGGGGCCACCCCCGTCGAACGTCCAGGCGCTGTCCCCCCGGACGAGGGCGTAGCCGTCCCGCGCCCGCTCCACCACGATTCGAGCGACCGTCGCCGTGTCGACGGCGGCCATCGTCCGGTCGCGCCACGCGTCCAGATCCCGCGTGAGCTGCGCTCGCAGGTCCGCCTCGAGCAGATACACCTCGTCCGCGTCCGGGAGGCGTACGTACGCGGTCCCGAAGCGGCGGGCGCTCTTGCCGACCAGGAGGCTGCGTTCGTCACCACCCACGGAGAACGACACCACGTAGGCGCTGTCCGTCGAGACGCCCATCCGGGCGTGGTTGTCGGGATTGGCCGCGATCAGGTCTCCGATCTCCGCCTCGTCGAGGACGTCGAGCAGCCGGGACACGGCCTCCACGTCCGCCCGGAAGTCGTTGACCGTCCAGTCTTCCTCCGCACCCCGGGCCAGGGTGATCGAAGGGTCTCCTTCGTGCTCGATCCGGACCCGCTCGACGGTGGTCCGATCGAGATCCTCGAAGAAGGACGCGACCGGGCCAGTGGCCGCGATGGAGCCCGAGCCGCCCCGGAAGAGCAGGCTCACGAGCCACACGCCCACGACGACGACCAGGGCACCCACGAGCTGCTTCAGCGCGCGCTCGCTCATGACACCACCTCCGACCACCGCTGCTCCGCTCGACGGCGGCGACCGGTGACGCGCGCGAACCCGATCAGCACGAAGAGGATCGGGACGCCCACGAGATTGCCCCACTTGAGGAGGTTGCGGGTGGCATCGGATTCGAAGACGAGTCCCGGGGGCGTACGATTCTTCGAACGGATGTTGATGAGGGCCTCGTCCTGCGCGAGCCAGTCGATCGCGTTGGCGAGGAAGAGCAGATTCCCGGGATTCGACTGCATGTAGTTCGCCTCGGTGAACGAGGCGTCGCCCACGACGATCATGCGACCCCGCGCATCCCCCTCCTCCGGGAGCACCGCAGCGGCGACGACGCGCGTTCCCAGCTCGTTCTCCTCGAAGATCCAATCCTGGTCCGGGAAGATCGGCGCGCTCTCCGGATGCAGCGCTCCGTTCTCGCTCGTCTGCCAGAGGGGGGAGATCCCCGCCGCCTCCGGATCGAGATCGAGCGCCGCGCCCCATCCCAGCGTGAGGGCGTTGAGCCCGCTGGTGACCGCGTGATCTCCGGACGGCCGGACGATCGGCCACAGGGGGTACGGCGCGATCACGCTGAACAGGCCCTGGCGGCCCAGCGAGACCCGCTCGCTGGAGGCCAGGTCGACGACCAGCCCGCTCGCGAGCGAGATCCCCCGCTCGTCGAGCAGGCCCTCCAGTCCGGACGACGCCGGGATGGGCATCGGCGACTGCGGATTCAGGATGATCGGCTCCATGAGCAGGAGCGTGGCGCCCCCGTCGTCGATGAACGCCTCGACTCGGGCGAGGGCGGCGGAGTCGAGCGGCTGCGTTGCGCCCGCCACGACCAGGACCTCGGTCGAGTCCCGAGGGATGGCGGCGGCCGAGTCTCCGGCGACGTCGATCGAGCGCAGCCGGTACCGCTCTCCGAGGCCCTCGCGAAGTCCCGGGACCTGCGCCGGCGTCTTGGCGCCGAAGCCCTCGACGAACGCGACGCCCGGGCGCTCCGTCGTCGTCATCCTGTAGATGGCCGAAGCCAGCTGGAACTCGAGGTTGTCGGTCCGCTCGATGAGCGGCGTCACCTCGCTCTGATCCGCGTACACGACCGCGAGGCCGTAATAGCCCTGGCGGACCTCGAAGTTGTCGTCCCGCAGCACGTTGAACTCGACCGGGTAGATCCCCAGCTCCGCCGCCTCCGCCGTGACATCCTCGTCGTCGCTCGGATCCAGGTCGGTGACCAGGAGGTTGCCGTTGGAGGCGCGCCGCATGTCGGCGAGCAGATCGCGCACGTCGCGAAGCTGGAGCTGCACTTCCGGCGGCAGCTCCGAAGACGCGAACAGCTTCACCTGCACCAGGTCGTCGAGATCGGACAGCAGCGAGCGGGTCCCCGAGGAGAGCGTGTACAGATCGTCACGCGTCAGGTCGATGCGGCCTCGGATCCTGCTTCCGACGAGGTTGAGGGCCAGCACGAGGGCCATCGCGATCGCCGCGCCGGTGCGGAGGCGACCGTATTCGGCGCGCACATGGCTGAGCCGCTCCGCCGAGACCGCGCTCCAGGCCAGCATGAGGAAGAGCGCGGACGTCGACACGAAGTAGAGCGCGTCCCGCAGGTCGACGACCCCGCGGGCCACGTTCTCGAAGTGGCTCACGACCGACAGCTGCGCGACCGCGCCTGCGATCGTCGGCGGAAGACCGATCTGCACGATCGGCAGCCCGATCAGGAAGAGGGAGAAGCTGACCGCCGACGCGACGATGAACGCCGTGATCTGGTTCCGGGTGATGGCCGAGGCCCACAACCCGACGGCGGTGAGCTGCCCCGCCAGCAGGACGGCTCCGACGTACTGCGCGACCACGATGCCGGGGTCCGCGTCCGATACGGCGAGGATCCCCACGGCGGTGGGCACGGTACCGGCCAGGGCCAGAAGCACGAAGGCCCAGTTGCCGAGGAACTTGCCCGTGACGAGCTCAGCCTCGTTGATCGGCTGGGCCATGAGCCAGTCGAGGGTCTTGCCTCGCCTCTCCTCCGCCAGGCTCCGCATGGTCGCCGCGGGCACGAAGACCGCGAACAGCACCGGCAGGAGGTCGAAGATGGGACGCAGGGACGCGATGCTCGCCGCGTACATCGTCCGGTAGGCGAGGAAGAGCGTGATGCCCAGAAACGCGACGATGAGAACGTACGCCGTGGGCTGATCGAAGTAGCCGCGGAGCTCGCGCCGCGCGATCGTGACGATCCGGCTCATCGCTCTCCCTCCGCCGTGAGAGTGCGGAAGAGCTGCTCCAGGCTGGCCTTCTCGCGGTGGAGCTCCCAGAGGGTCCAACCCCGGTCACGCGCGAGGGCGAAGATGTCGGGGCGAAGCTCCGAGCCGTCGGCCACGTCGAGCCGCACGTGCACGCGGCCGTCCCGCTCCTCCGCCTGGTGGGCCGAGACGCCGGCGAGTCCGGCGAGGGCCTCCGCCACTCCCTCCCCCACCGCCTCGACGCGATAGCGCGCGCCACCCGAGCGGCTCGTGATCAGCTCCTGGACGCCGCCCTCGGCCGCGAGTCGCCCCCGACTCAGGATGACGAGCCGAGAGCACGTCGCCTCGACCTCCTGCATCACGTGCGTGCTCAGCAGCACCGTGCGCTCGCGGCCCAGCGAGCCGACGAGTCGGCGGATCTCGACCCGCTGGTTGGGATCCAGCCCCTCGGTGGGCTCGTCGAGGATCAGGACCTCCGGCTTGTGCAGAATGGCCGCGGCGAGGCCGATTCGCTGGCGATAGCCCTTCGAGCACTCCCCGATCGGCCGATAGAAAACGTCTCCGATGTCGGTCTCGTCGACCGCGTCCGACACACCGGCGCGCGTCTCCGCGTCGGAGAGACCACGGAGCTCCGCCACGAAGTCCAGGTACTCCGATACGAGGAGCTCGTCGTACAGCGGGTTCGCCTCCGGCAGATAGCCGACCCGGCGTTTGGCGGAGGCCAGGTCGTCCGCGATCGGCGCGCCGTCGAACCGTACGACCCCCTCGTCGGGCTGCAGGGTCCCGGTGATCATCTTCATGGTGGTCGTCTTCCCCGCTCCATTCGGACCGAGGAAACCCACCACCTCACCGCGCTGCACCTCGAAGCTGAGCGCGTCGACGGCGAGCACGTCACCGTAACGCTTCGTCACTCCTTCGACCGTGATCATCGCACTCCAAGACGAGAAAGCCACGTCGGGCCGCGGCTCGACGTGGCGCTGGCACGAGGGGTCGTCCGCGACACCGGCGACCGGTCGAGCAAGGGCATTTCGAAGGTTTTCCGGCCCCGATTCTAAAAGCGTGCCGACAGGGTGTCCACCGTGGTTCGACGTGTCGCGCACAGGCCGCGTTGCCCGTCGCGCAGCGCTCCCGGGGCTAGCGGGTGCGTCCTTCCAGGATCATCTCGACCGCCTTCGCCGCCCGCCGGTCCCGGGTCTCCTGCCTCTTCGCCTCGGCGACCCATTCCGCGAACTCGCGCCGATGGGTGTACGACAGCTTCGCGTACCGGGCCGCGGCGTCGGGCGCGGCGTCGAGCGCGGTGGACAGCTCGTCCGGCACCGCCACCACCCGTGGCTCGGTGTCCAGCTCTACCTGGATCCGGACGACGTCACCGATGTCCTTGCCGATCGCGGCGCGCACGTCCTTCCGGATTCCGAGGCAGTGGCCCTGCCCCATGTTCATCAGGCTCCCCCGGTATTCGTGCCTGTCGACCAGGGCTCGCACCCTGGGCCGCCCCGAGCCGAACGCGGCCTTGATGTCGAACGGGATCAGGACGAACGCACCTCCCCCCCGACCCGCCTGGATCGGCGCTTCGAAGCTCCGCAGGGGGCTGCCGCCGGGATGCCCCGGGCCTGGCTCGTCGCTCATGCCTCGAACAGCGCTCCGAAGCGCTCGGCCATCCTCGGTCCCGCACCTTCGTCTTCGTGCTTGAAGAAGACCAGCGCGTGGGTCCAGTCCTGGGACCGCACCCGGTCTACCCACCGTTCGAGATCCTCATCCGCATACTCCGCGCGTCGCAGCCGCAGGTAACCCCATCCGGAGGTGCGTACGATCGGCTCGTCCTCGTCTGCGTCGTCCGTGTCGGCGCACACGAGGGTCATGCCTCGCGCCCGGAGCAGCTCGCGGACCTCGTCGTCGGACCAGCTGGGGTGACGGAACTCGAAGGCGCCGGGCGTGCCTTCGGGCAGCATCTCCAGGAACCCCGCCAGACGCTCGGCGTCCTTCTTGAGGTTGGGCGGCAGCTGAAAGAGGACCGCCCCCAGCCGCCGCCCCAGGGTCTCCAGGGTCGACAGCAGGTACTCGGTGGGCTCGCGGGCCTCCGGCTTCAGGCGCGTGAAATGCGTGATGCGTCGCGACGCCTTGATCGAGAAGCGGAAGTCGTTCGGCACCTGCTCGGCCCACGACTCCAGCACCGAGGCCTTGGGGAGACGATAGAACGTGTTGTTGATCTCCACGGCGCCGAGGCGCCCGCCGTAGTAGGCGAGCATCTCCTTCGACGGCAGCTTCTCGGGATAGAAGGACCCCTTCCACTCCTTGTAGCTGTAGCCGCTCGTCCCGACGTGCAGTCGCATTCGCTCTTCCCGGGTTGGGCCGTGGAGAAAGCAACGTGGAGTCGCCGCGAAGGCGCCGGCAAGGGCTGCTCGGCGCCCCCGGGTGGAGTCACCCCGCCACCCCCAGGCGCCGAAAGGCTTCGATCGCCTCGTCACGCCCGGCGTGCCGCGCCCAGTCGAGGGCCGTGCCGCCGTGCGTGGGTTCTCGCAAGGCCGGATCGGCACCGCGGCCGACGAGGAGTGTGACGACCCGGGGCCACCCCGCCCACGCGGCACCGTGCAGCGGGGTCACGGGAAAGGGGCCCCACGGCCGCACACCGTTCACGTCCGCTCGGCGGTCGAGCAGGAAGCTCACGACCTCGTCCCACCCGTTCACCGAGGCCGCCAGCAGCGCGTCGGCCAGGATCTCGTCGTCCGACGCGGTGGCGCCCGCCCGCACGGTGCGTCTCCAGACGTCGTCGGCGCCCTCGACAAGCGAGCCCCCGTCATCGAAGAAGGTCCGCACGAGATCGAGCCGCCCCAGGCCCGCCGCGGTCGGCAGGTCGGCCCGCACGCCCCGCTCGTGGAGCATCGCCGCCACCTCGCGCTGTCCCCGGTGCTCGACCGTATGGTAGAGCGCGGCGAAGAGGCCACCCTCGGTGTCCAGCCGCGCTCCGTGCTCCAGGAGCAGATCGATCAGCCGCTCCGTGAAGCCCTGCACGTGAGCCTGTCGGCCACTCGCGAGGAGCTGGAGCACGGTGCCACCTCCCGTCTCCGGCTGCGAAGGACCGCCTCCGCACGGAGCCTGCGGATCGGCCCCCGACCTCAGCAGCACCTGCGCCACCTCCACGATGGAGTCCGGAAGCTCTCCGCGAACCGGGTTCCCGGCGACGTGATGAAGAAGTGTGGCGCCGTGGAAGTACCCATCGTAGGGAGGCTCGACCGAGGTCGCGCGAGCGTGGACGAGATCCGGCGCCGACGAGAGGATGCGCTCCAGTCGCTGGACGTCACCCTTGTCGACCGCATCGAGCGCGTCACCGAAGGAAGCAGGATCCGGACTCAAGCCGCCCGCTCTGGTCTGGTGAGGGCCGTAGCGCGAAACTTCGTGGCGTGACGAGCCGGGGCCCGAAGGGGGCCGACAGCGGCTCGAGAGGAGGGGATGAGAATGGGTCCGGAGGTCTGGGTCGGAATCGCGGCCGTGTTCATCAGCGGCGGAGCCATCGGCTCTGCCGGGACGCTGCTGGCGCAGTGGCTGCTCAGGAAATTCGACGCGGGTCCCGGACCGCAGCGCACGCTGGAGGCCACCGAGCGACAGGCGCTCCGCGACGAAGTCGCGGACCTCCACAAGCACATGCGCAACCTGGACGCCCGACTCGACTTCACAGAGCGGCTGCTAGACGGCGCACTCCCCCTCTCTCCGCCTCCGACGCGCTTACCCGCGCCGGAGGCTCGAGAGGACAACAGCTGAAGCGAGGGCGTCTACCCTTCCTTCCGCTTCCGGGGCTTCCGTCCCTGGTTCGGGTGCTCCAGGTACTTCCACGTCTCGCCTCGACGCAGCATGTAGATGGTGCTCGGCGACACGTTCAGCTTACGAGCCCACTCGGCTCCGGACAGCTTCCAGCGATCCTTCTTCTCGTCCCAGTCTTCGAGCACGCGGATCGCCTGCTTCTCCGTGAGCTCGGAATGCGGCGAGTTCTCGCCACGCAGCCATACGTTCGAGCCGTACCAGCGATCCACGCGCTGGATCGGCCCACCGACCTTTCGACCCGTGTGCCCGAGGCAGTAGTGGCGAACCTGGTCGACCGAGAAGTCCGGGTACATACGCGCGATCTCGGCGTACAGGTACCCTTCTTCGGCGAGCTCACGCCACTTCAGGACCACGTCTTTTGCGGGCTTCGGCATATCCATCAACTCCTGTGACCATCGGCGGGGACAACGGACTTTTTTTAACCCTTATATAACTTGCGGGTTATGTATAATATACCCCCGCCGGCCGGCTTGTTGTACCCCTCCGCAGGTAACAATGAATTGCCCGATTCACGCAGCGGACCCTATCCGCAGGCAGGATCGGGGGAAATCAGCGAGGCCTAGGCGCGCCCGGGGTTCAGGCGGTGCGCGAAGCGCTGTCGGAACTTCGCCACCTTCGGCGCGATGACGGCGGCGCAGTAAGGCTGCTGCCCGTTCCGCCGGAAATACGCATCGTGGTATTCCTCGGCCGGGTAGAAGGTCTCCAGCGGCTGGATTTCCGTCACGATGGGCCCATCCCAGGGTCCGTCGGCGTCGATCACCGCCCGTACCTCGTGGGCGATCTCGCTCTGCCTCTCGGAGTGCGTGAAGATCGCGGACCGGTACTGGGTCCCGACGTCGGCTCCCTGTCGGTTCAGCGTCGTCGGATCGTGGATTCCGAAGAAGATCTCCAGCACGTCGGCGTACGAGATGACCTCCGGATCGAAATCGACCTGCACCACCTCGGCGTGGCCGGTCTCGCCGGTGCAGACGTGCCGGTAGGTGGGGTTCGGCACGTGTCCCCCCGCGTAGCCGGACTTCACCTGCCGGACGCCCTCGACCATCTCGAAGATGGCCTCCAGGCACCAGAAACAGCCGCCCCCCAGCGTCGCGGACTCACGCTCGTGCATCAAGAAACCGCCTTCTTCTCTTCCTCGGGTCGCTCCCACGGCTCCCACTCAACCCCCAGCACGTGCTCCTGGATCCATCGGATCTCCTCGATGTCCCTCGTGCGCTGGTGTCGCGGCTCCCGGAATCCGTGGGGTTCCCTCGGAAAACGGATGTAACGCGTAGTCTTGCCCTGATCCTTGAGGGCCTGGAAGAACATCATGCTCTGCGGCTCCGTGTCGGTCCGGTCGTTCATTCCATGAAGGATCAGCGTCGGCGTCGTCACGTTTGCGACGTGGGTGAGGGGAGAGCGTTCCCGCCACGCTTCGGGGTCGTCCCAGGGCGTCCCGCCGATATACCACAGCGACACGTCGTGGTTGAATCCGGGTCCGTACTCGGACGTCCAGTCGGACACCATCGCACCGACGGACGCCGCCTTGAAGCGGTCGGTCTGCGTGACCGTCCACCCTCCCAGGATCCCGCCGTAGCTCCACCCGCGCAGACCGAGGCGCTCGGAGTCCGCGATCCCTTCCGAGACCAGATGGTCGACGCCGGTCATCAGGTCTTCGTAGTCACCGCCGCCGATGTCTCGCATGTTGCCGCGCAGGAGCGCGTCGGTGTAGCCCGAGCTCCCGCGGACGTTCGGTGACAGCTGAGCGTAGCCGAGGCCGGCCCACACGTGGTTCCGGGCGTTGAACGTGTTCGTGAAGACGCCGGCCGGCCCGCCGTGGATGTGCAGCAGCAGCGGGAGGCGGCCGCCGTCGTAGCCGGCCGGCAGTGTCAGGATCCCTTCGATCTCGAGGCCGTCGCTGCTCTTCCACCGGATCGTGCGGGATTCGGCCAGCGCGACCTCCGACTCAACCCAGGGGTTGGCTTCGGTGAGGCGCACACCGTCTCCGCCGTCCGTAGAGCCGCTCCACACGTCGGGCGGCGTATCCCAGTCCTGCGCGATGTATGCCATCCGGGTCCGGTCCCGCGAGAACGACGAGGGCGACACCGAACCGACCGCGGAGGTGACCTGCTCCACCGCCCCCGACGACACGTCGAGCCGGTAGAGATTGGTGTCCGTGCGCTGAAGCCCTCCGAAGAGGATCGCCTCACCATCGGGGGTCCAGACGTAGGCGCGAATCGATCCCTCGTAGGCTGCGCTCGCGATGCGCCGATCTCCCGAGTCGACGTCCATCACCCAGATCTTGTCCTGAAGGAGCTCCCATTCCCCGTCGCTTCGCGCCATGTACGCGATGCGGCGCCCGTCGGGTGCCCAGCTCGGCCGCCCCTCCGGGGCTCGATTGTCGGTCAGCGCCCGCACCTCACCCCCGGCCACGTCCAGAAGATGGATCTCGGAGAGGTAGCCCTGATTTCGACGATTCTCCCGCCGCGCGGTGAAGACGATGCGCGTGCCGTCGGGTGATACGGCGAACGACCCGATCCGGTGATCGGCCTCTGTCAGGCGCACCTCGTTCCGGGAGCCGATGTCGATGCTCCAGAGGTCGTTCCATTGTCCCGCGCGCTGACCGTTCGGTCCCTCGTCCACGAAGATCGCGTCGCTTCCGGCCTCGCGCTCCTTCTCCTCTTCGTCCGACCGCGCGTGATCGGCAACGAAGACGATGCGCGTCGCGTCGTCCGTCCACGAGTACGAGCCGACGGAAGTCTCGTGGTCCGACAGCTGCAGGGCCTCACCCCCGTCCGTCCGCATGAGGAAGAGCTGGTTCTTGTCGTCCACCTCCCGCCTGAACGAAAGCCAGCGCCCGTCCGGCGAGAAGGCGAAGGAGCTCCCTCCCTCTTCTCCGATGAAGCGGTACGGCTCTTCGCCGGCATCGGACGGCACCTTCCACCACGTGGTCTTGCGCTCGTTCTCCTCCCAGTCGAGCTCCGACCGGGAGAACAGGACCCACCGGCCGTCGGGTGACATGAGGGCGTCGCCGACACGAACCATGTTCAGCCCGTCGTCGGTGGTCATCGGGCGCCGCTCCTGGGCCTGGGACGACACCGGCAGACATACGAAGAGAAGCGAGACAATCAGGATCCGCACGAAGCCCTCCCGGAGGCGGTATTCTTACCAGGCGCACCATCGTCACCCCGCGCACGGTGACGCACAAGCCCGATCGCTCGCGACACACGCTGGAGGCTCTTCGTCGTGGACACCGCTCGCTACGTGGTGGGGACGCTCGTGGTCACGTGCATGCCCCCGGCCATGCTCTGGTGGTTCCTGATCCACCCGTTCGTCGACTTCTGGCGGCGGGTCGGCCCCCGCGCCACGCTGGCCGTCATGGCCGTCCTCGGTGCCGTGGGGATCGGCGCCCTGATCCCCGTTCGTGACGTGCTCCTGATCCGTGATCTCGGCACGCACCCGCTGGCGTGGGCGCTTGCTGCGGTGTGCCTCGGAGTCTCGGTGGCGATCGCGCTCCAGAGGCGGAAGCAGCTCGACACGCGCACGCTCGCCGGCCTTCCCGAGCTGTCGCCGGAAGCCGAGACCGGCGCGCTGCTGACGGAGGGCATCTACGGACGGATGCGGCATCCCCGGTACGTCGAGGTCGCCGTCGGCACCCTGGGCTATGCGCTCTTTTCCGCGTGGCTCGGCGCGATCGTCGTCGCCGTGCTCACCTTCCCGGTCCTCCACCTCATCGTGGTGCTCGAGGAGCGCGAGCTGCTCGAGCGCTTCGGCGAGGAGTACGAGCGCTACCGGGACCGGGTCCCCCGTTACGTACCTCGACGCGGAACGAGCTCGAAATCCTGAACGGTCTCCAGCAATCGGTACCCGATCCGCTGATAGATCGCATTCGACGTCGGGTTGGAGAGGTCCGTGTACAGAACGCAGAACGCACAACCTCCGTCGAGCATCTTCTGGCTGAGCCGCGCGACGACCGCGCTCGCATATCCGCGCCCGCGTCGCTCCCTGGGCGTGTAGACGTACCCGATCCGCACACCTCGTGGCGTGCGTCCGTGAGCGACGGCGATGCTGACGGGCCGCGTATCGGCCTCCCAGACATGGAGGGTTCCGCCTTCGATCCAGCGCCCGACCGTGTCTCGACTCGGAGGAAAGGGGATCCCCGTCTCCTGCGCGAAGTCCTCTCCCCACCGAACGGCCAGCTCGGCATCGGCCACCGTGGCCGCCCGAAGCCTCCCTTCGACCTGCCGGGGGCGACGCACCGCGTCGAGTCGGTAGACGCCCTGCGCCATCCCCGGTTGAACGTCATCCGAAGACCGCTCTGCCCAGGCGCGTGCCAGCGCGCCCGCGGCGCCGACGGGCCCGAGCACCGCCGGGATCTCCGAATACCGCTGAGCGAGGAAGCTCGCGACCGCCCGGGCGGCGTCCGTCGGAAGCTCGGTGATCAGCACCTTGTGCGGCGGCGTTCGCACGACGCAGCCCACGATTCCGCCGGTGTGCGGTTCCTCGACCGTGGCATAGAGCCCGGTGTCGGCATCCCCCGTGCCCTCTCGCCGAGCTCTGACCATCGCGAGACTCAGCATGAGGTTGTGCCGGTCCTCGTGTCGCATCAGCCAGCCTTCGGCCCGGCCGAGGAAGGCCGCCGGTGACGCGTACGCCCTGACGGTGAACACGCTCAGGGCGTCGCGCGGGCGCGGGCCTCCGCGAGCACGGTGGCGATGACGTCCGCGGCCACGTCCACCTCGTCGTCTGCGACATCCCGATGAAGCACGGCGCGAACGCCATGCGCACCATTGGGCAGCATGTGGAGGCCCTCCTGGTGACACCGTGAGGCGAAGGTGCCCGCATCCATCGACACGTGGAAGCGGACGATGTTCGATTCGACCCTCGCGGGATCCAGCGAGACACCGTCGATGGCCGCCAGCAGGCCGGCGAGTCGCCGGGCATTCCCGACGTCCCGAGGCAGGTCGTCGAGGTGGTGCTCCAGCGCGTGCAGCGCTCCCGCGGCGATCACGCCGGCCTGGCGCATCCCCCCGCCGTACTGCTGCCGGAAGCGCCGTGCCCGTTCGATGGTCTCCCGTCGGCCGGCGAGTGCCGATCCGACCGGAGCACCGAGCCCCTTGCTGAAGCACACGTTGACGGTGTCGAAGGGCTCCGCGTAGTCACGGGGGAGCACCCCCGACGCGGCCGCAGCGTGCCAGAGGCGGGCACCGTCCAGGTGGAGCGTCAGCCCGTGCTCTCGCCCCGTGGCGCACACGGCTCGCAGCTGCTCCAGGGGCCAGACCGTGCCACCGCCCGCGTTGTGGGAGTTCTCGAGACAGAGGAGCTTCGGGGGCGACCCGAGCGTGGTCGGATTGAAGGGGTGCGGTCGGTCCAGCATGCTCACGACGTCCTTCGGACCGAAGATGCCGTGCGCCCCGTCGATCGGACGCATCGTGACGCCGCTGAGCGCCGCCCCGGCGCCGCCCTCGTTGATCACGATGTGCGCGTGACGCTCGATCAGAACGAGATCACCCGGCTCCGTATGGGTGCGAAGAGCGATCTGGTTGGACATGCTGCCCGTCGGCACGAATACCGCCGCTTCCTTGCCGAGCACCTTCGCGGTGTGGGCTTCGAGCGCGTTCACCGTCGGATCGTCGCCGTACACGTCGTCCCCGACCTCGGCTGCCGCCATCGCCTCGCGCATGGCGGCCGTTGGCCGGGTGACGGTATCGCTTCGAAGGTCGATCATTGCCGTCCCGTGGAAAGAAGGGGTCGGAGAAGAGTCCGGGGGACGCCCGAGCCGGGCAAGGGCGACGGTGCCCGCGAGCTCGTGGCTGTCCGGGGAGCACCGGAGGTTCCTTGACGCCGGCCTCGACAGAACGAAGATGGGGATGACCGTCCTCGAACCCGGAGCCGACGTGAGCCCTCGTTACGCACGCTTCCTGCACCTCGCCGCTCTTCTCGTGCTCGGGATGACGAGCGCGTGCGGCGGAGCGTCCGACGCCGAGGAGGAGGGCGATCCGCGGTTGCGGGATCCACTCCTCCGCCCCGAACGGTTTCAGGAGCAGGCGCCGGATCGGTTCCGCGTCCAGCTGGAGACGAGCGCCGGGAACGTCCTCATCGACGTCCATCGATCGTGGGCGCCCCTCGGGGCCGACCGCTTCTACAACCTCGTGAAGGGCGGATTCTACGACGACACCCGGATCTACCGCGTGCTCGAAGGCTTCATGGCCCAGTTCGGGCTGAACGGGAACCCCTACGTGAATCAGGTCTGGAAGTCCGAGTACCTGGTGGACGATCCCCTCGTGGAGACGAACGGTCGGGGGCGCGTCGCGTTCGCCAAGGGCGGCGTGCACACGAGGACCACCGAGGTCTTCATCAGCACGAAGGACAACCGGGCGCTCGACGACGAGGGCTTCACGCCGTTCGGAGAGGTCGTCGAGGGCATGGACGTCGTCGACGCGTTCTACGCCGGCTACGGGGACGGTCCCCCGCGAGGGTCCGGGCCCTATCAGGCGATGGCGGCAGCCCGCGGGAACGAATATCTCGACGCGGACTTTCCGGAGCTCACGCGGATCGTTCGCGCGACGGTGACGCCCGGCGGCTGACCCTACTCGAACGTCAGCGAACCGAGGTTTTCGAGCGGGACGACGGTCGCGCGGCCGTCCACCTCGTCGTAGAGGAACACGTGGGTGCTCGTAGCACCGAGAAGCGTGACCTCGAACGGTCGGGTCGCGTCGCGTCCTCCGAAGGTGCCGCTCTGAAGCTGGACTTCGACTGTCCGCCACCGTCCGAGCTCCACCTGCTCCGTGAGGCGGTTCGCGTAGAGCAACGAGAACGCCCACGCGTACAGCAGGAAGTACAGGAACAGCGCCGGAAGGGAACGGCTCAACGCTCTGAGCCGCTTCGGGCCGTAGATGTACTTGTACCAGCGAACCCGGCCCTCCAGGAAGTCGTCGGTGACCATGATGAACCACACGACCGGGATGGCCACGAGAATCGCGGCGCTGGCCCAGGGATTCCTGACCGCCACGAGCACGAAGTCCGACAGCTGCGCGTAGTGGAAGACGTTGATGCCGAAGCGCGAGTAGAACATCGAGCTCGACACCATCCCGATCGCCGAGGCGGCCACGTAGGCCGCCGTCACGGCGATCGCCGGATGCTCCCGGACGAGCGACCCCAGTGACGTGACGAGCGCCCTGGCCGGCTCACCTCCTCGTTCAGTCACCCCCGCCTGCCGCGATCGCGCTCATGTCGGACGGCTGCGCCTGCAGGGCGTTGAAGAGGAGCTTGAACGTCCCGTGGGTCTGCGCCCGGTGCTGGGCGCGGAAGCCGAGCATCAGGATCGAGCCCTCGCCCTTCTCGACGGCGACGATCGCGGCCTTCTCCGTGATCGCCTCCTCGCCGAGAAGCCAGCCGCTCTGGAGCACGTCACGCTCCGGATACGTCGCCAGACGCCGAACGCGTGCGCTCTCCGCGCCCCGAACGGTCTCGTACACCTGACCCCCTGCGAGGTACGTCGCCAGCGCATCACGCGGCATCCCGTAGGTGAACGGATGCGCGTTGTCGACGCCCATCCGCAGCGTGGATCCCGGCGACCAGAACTCGTTGCCCCACATTCCTTCGACCGCGTTTTCGACGGGCAGGTCGAAGTCCTGCAGAGGAAGGTCTCCGGCCTGCGCGAAGGTGACGAGCGTGCCTCCGTTCTCCACGAAGTCCTCGAGCGCCGCCACCCCTTCGTCTCCGAATCCGCTCCGATACGCCGGAGGCGTGTCACTCGGATCGCCCCGCCCGTTCACCATCATCCCGCGTGAGTCCGCCGGGAGGATGATGACGTCCCAGCGCTCGTGCAGGTCCCCGCGGAGGATCTCCTCGTCCATGATCGTGGCGTAGGCGAACTCGAAGTCCTCCAGCAGCCAGCGTGTCCACCCCTCGTCCATGTTCCCGCCGTAATGGCGCTGGAAGAGCCCGACCCGCTGACGCGAAAGCGGATACGTCGAGCCGGCGGCATCCGCCTCCAGTGCGTGGAAGTCGACGCCGGTCTCCTCTGCGATCTGGCGGACGACGGCGATGTTGGCATCCGCGGAGACGATGAAGTCGCCCTGCCGGAAGCCCTCTCCGGTGCGCCACGCCCGGCGCACCGTCGCTCCCGCGGTGAACAGACGGTTCACCGCCTCGTGCGCGTCGTTGAGCCGGCCGTCCAGCACGTATCCGTTCGCGCCCGTGGCCACGGTCCCACTAGGATCCACGAGCCCCATCTGGCGGGTCGTCGGAGCCTCGATCGGGGTGGTCGCCTCCACCACGTGGACGCCCATGAACTCGGCCAGGTTGTCGGTGGACATGTCGTACGGGCGGATCGGGTTGCCGTCGCGGTCGCGTGTGTAGGAGTTGTCCGGGTAGAACGTGCGGCCGAGAAGCCAGCGGACGACGCCGCGCTTGGGCTGGGCCGTCGACACCACGTACGTCCCCTGTCCGTACGCGCGCCCCTCGTGCTCGAACGCGCCTGTCGACCGGTCGACGGAGATGCCCTGCAACAGCAGCTTGTTCACCATCTTCTGCATGGTGAGCGGATCGTGCTGCTCGGCCGGGATCACGTACGCCTTCACCGCGTCCTCTTCACCGCGACGCGTCTGGCGGGCCGCCTTGTTGTACGCATTCCGGAGAACCGTCTCCCGGTTCTTGGCCGCGAGCTCGAGCGGAGAGAAGGTCGCGAGGATCTGGCGCTCGACGATGTCGCGAACGTGCCACCAGCCTCCCTCCCACGGGTTGGGGAAGGTGGTCTGCTCCTCGTACTCCGGGAGCTGTCGCGATCCCTGGAGCTGGTCCGGATGCACGTACAGCGGCGTGGCGAGGCGCGCGCTCGCGGACTCCGTCAGCATGCCGGCGATGTTGTGGAACGGGGTGATCCAGTGGAACCCGAAGTGACCCCACCCGGAGTAGATGGCGGCTCCGATCGCGCCCGGCAGATCGTGCTCGTCCATCTTGTAGGCCATCTGGGCCCCGTACCACGACATCTCTCGCCAGACGAGCGGATCCCCTCCGGGCCGGATCGGCTCGGCGTAGGGCGGCAGGTAGATGCGCGCCGTGTACGCTCCCATCTGGTGGTGGTCGATGAAGGCCTGCGGAATCCACTCGCGGAAGAGCAGCCTGGCCACGTACTGCGACTCCACCGTGTTCTGCATGAAGGCGTCGCGGTTGTTGTCGTGGCCCACGTAGTGGTGGTAGAGCTCGGGCGGGCCCGCTCCTTCGTACTCGGTGCCGACCCAGCGGTCGTACCAGTCGGTCACGATGTTCGTCCCGTCCGGATTCATGCCCGGAACGAGGACGGAGACCGTCTCGTCCAGGATCTCCATCATCTCCGCGTCGGTGCGCGTGGCGAAGTGATAGACGACCTCCGCGGCGCTCTGTGTGCCCGCCACCTCCGTCGAATGCAGCCCGTAGCCCTGCAGGAAGACGACCTTGCCGTTCGCGATGGCATCGTCGATCTGTGCCTGACTGTGCCCTCTCGGGTCCGACAGCACGTCGTTGCGGCTCTTGATCTGGTCCAGCTGCGCCAGGTTCTCCGGAGACGAGGCCCAGATCACCAGGAACGGGTTGCCGAGCGTTGTCTGCCCGACGCGCTCGACGACCAGCCGGTCACTCAACGCTCCGACCGTGTCGTAGTAGGCCACGAGTCGGTCCCAGTCCACGAGCTGGCGATCCGCCCCCATCGGATGTCCGAAGAACGCTTCGGGCGAGGGGATGTCCGGCTGCTGGGCGACCGTCGCGGTCGGGGCACCGACGGTCAGTGCGAGAACCGTGGCCGTCACCGCGACGTGGACACGGGCGAGGAGCGACATGCGCATGAGAGATCTCCGAAGGTGCAAATACCGGGCTGTAGAGAGCGTAGAAGAGCGAGTCCGGACCGACAAGGCGGGGGTCAATCGATTCGCAGGCCCGGGCCGAGTAACGCGATGAACCCCGAGGCGGCGATCGCGCCGGCCACGATGACTCCGGGCGAGCGCGGGATCTCCAGCGGCGTCCCCGGAACGGGCTTCTCGCCGACCCTTCGAGCGGCGAGAAGGATCGGCCAGGTGCTTCCGAGCGTCGTACCCATCCCGATGGCGGCACCCCTGGCCCAGCCGGCGGGGGCATAGAGCCCTCCGGCGATCGCGATCACCCCGCTCGCGAGCCAGATCACCTTCGTCAGGACGGCGGCCCGCCGTGTGCGATCCTCCACGCTCCCGTTGCCGACCAGTCGGGCAAGGGACGTGCCGGTCTCCTGCCAGAGCAGGCCGGCGATGAAGAGACCCGTGATCGCGGCGCTGGCCCGGACCGGCCCCCGCGCCGCGAAGCGGTCCAGGACGGCCATCCAGTCACCGAAGCCGAACGTGGGCGAGGCGATGAGATACATCGTCGCGATCCATGCGTTGACGGCGAAGAACGCCCAGCCGACCAGCGCAGCCGTCGCCCTCGTACCGACCGACCGACGAAAGACGATCCAGCCGCCCAGGGCCAGAACCGCATTGGCGAACGTGCCGCTCACGCCGTAGAGCACCCATCCCGCGTTCCGGAAGGCCGACCAGCTTCCTTCGACACCCGTGCTGGACACCATGACCCGACTGCCGCCCATCCAGAGCCCGACGAGGGCATGGGCCGACTCGTGCAGATCGATCCCGACCACCGTGGCCAGGACCGCGGCCGCGGCGACCGTCGGCGTATCGAGTCCCGGCGCCCTCAGGGCTTCCTCCCGCGACTGCGCGCGCTCTTCCTGCCCTCCTCGTACGACGCGACGAAGGCATCGACGGGCGTCGAGGCGATCGCTCTGCCGATCACGTCGAGCGGCAGGTCGTCCAGGGTGCGGAAGCGAACGCACGACTTGCCCACGTCGAAGCGCTTGCCCGTGGCCCGGTACTCCGCCTCGAACCGCGTCCGAAGAGCCTCGTCGGCGTAGATCGCCGAGAGGTACACCGCCATGTGCCGCTTCTGGGAAGCCACGGCCGCGAGCATGAGCGGCTGCCCGTTGTACGTGTCCGGGTACGTCTCGAGCGGAACCTGGTAGGAGATCATCCCCCAGTTCATGGCCTCCTCGTAGCCCTCGGGCAGGTTCTCCAGGATGGTGGCGCGGACGGCTTCCACCGCGGCGCGGCGATCGTCCGGCAGCTCGCTCAGATAAGCTTCGACGGTTCGGGCCTCGGATTTCACGACGCTCTCCTCAGCGGACGCAATCGGAACACTCGGACGCCTCGGGAAAGACGAAGAGGCGCTCGATCGGGACGTCGGCACCGCAGACCGTGCAGAGGCCGTAGCTCCCGGACTCCATACGCTGGAGGGCCTCGCGGATGAGCGAGAGGCGGACCAGCTCGCGCTCCCGAAGGCCCTTGGAGAGACTCTGGTTCTGGAGCGAGTCCATGCGCGAAAGCCTTCCGACGGCGGTCTGATCGAGCTCGACCGTGCGCATGGCCTCGTCGGTCACGCTCATGCTCCTCTGCAGACGCGCGAGCTGCCGCTCCAGCTCGGCACGGAGGTCCGCCCGCTGCTCGGCCGTGAGGTGAGCCGTCACGACGAAATCCTCGCCACCTGCCATCGCACCCGATCGTCCACGCCTCGTCGGTCCCACTCCTGCGGTTTCAGAGGAAGGAAGGTAACCAAGAAGACGGCGTGCCGAACGCTCAGGACGGCCAGTCTTCGCGATCGAGCCGCAGCCGCAGCTCTGCGATGTCCTCCGGCCCGATGCGGCAGCACCCCCCGACGATGCGCGCCCCCTCCTGCCAGGCGTCACGCAGACCCTCGATCCAGGAGACGGCCTCTTCGTCGTCGGTGGGCCAGCTCCACTGCTTGCTCCGACCGTCGTAGCGCTCGCCGGAGTTCGGGTAGGCCACGATCGGCAGGTCGGTCTCCGATCGAATGCGACGGACGAGCTCGCCCAGGAAGCGGGGGTCGGTGCAGTTGACCCCGACACCCGCGACACGGTCCCGGTCCCGGCACAGGCGGGTCACCGCCTCGATCGAGGTGCCGTCCCAGATCCGACGTCCGTCGGCACAGCTGAAGCTGAACCAGCCCCAGGCATCCCGATCCGACTCGAGCAGGTCGAGCAGCACGGCCGCCTCCCGGGCGCTCGGAATCGTCTCGAACGCCAGCACGTCCGGCCCTCCCGCGACGAGGAGCCGGAGCCGTTGCTCGTGGAAGTCGCGGAGGTCGTCGTCGCTCACGCCGTAACGACCATCGTACTCCGACCCGTCCGCGAGAAAGGCCCCATACGGCCCGACGCTCGCCGCCACGAGCGGAGGTGGCTCCACCTCGTCGGTCGGCCCCCCGGACCCGCCTGCGAATCGATCCCGGACCTCCCGCGCGATCTCCACGGACGACCGGATCGCCGCCTCGGCCTCGTCACGCTCCAGCCCGTAGTCGACGAGACCGGGAAGCGTCGCCTGATACGATGCCGTGATGACGCACGTGGCACCCGCCCGCAGGTAGGCTTCGTGCACTGCCGCCACCTCGTCGGGCTGCTCGACGAGCACGCGGGCCGACCAGAGCTTCGACGACAGGTCGTGCCCTCGCGCTTCCAGAGCCGTCGCGAATCCTCCGTCGAGAACGACGCGGCCTCGCCTCTCGAGCTGGGGAAGAAACGGGTTCACGCGCGTGAGATCGGGCGGGGGCAGCTTCCGGGACCCTACCGGCTCCAGGGAGGCACGACCCCGTTCGACCGTGCGTAGGCGATGCTCTGCCCCAGATGTTCGTGCAGGTGCACCACCGCCCGGATCCAGATGTCTCCCACCGTCGTGGGCGAGCCGCGCAGCGAAACCCGCCGATCCAGCTCCCCCGCGCTCTCCGCGATCGCCTGCCTGAAGAAGACGAACGACGCATCGAGCGCCTCGAGCATTTCCTCCCGAGGCATCGTTCGACTCTGATAGGCGGAGAAGGTCTCGGAGTCGGCCGTGACACCCGTCTCGGGCGGGGCCTCCCACCCCATCATCGCCGGCACCCACCAGTTGTCGGCCGCGACGTGGATGTACACCTCCTCCACGGATCGGACTCCCTCCATCGGACGCCAGGCCAGGGACTCCTCGGGCATCGCGGCCGCCAGCGCCGTCATCTTCTCGTGGAGGATCTCGACGGTGCGCTCGAGACTCGCGAGCTCGAGTCCGTCTGCGGCAGGGGTCCCGGTGTCCGCGGCTTCGACGTCTCCGGACGCCGCCGCATCCGGATCCGCGGGAACACCGCACGAGGACACGAAGGGCCCGGCGAGGAGAGCGAGCGTCGCGATTCGTCGGGTGCAGCGGGGCATGGCCCCTCCTGTGGCGGGAGGTCGGTCGCAACGTCTCGCCGGCGGGGGTGCCGCGGCAAGCCCATGGCGGGTGCGGAACGTGGCGGTAGAACGACAAGACGGGCCGCCCCCCGCAGGGGACGGCCCGCCGTGTTGACCATCGTGGTCGGCGCTTACGAGACCGTAATCACGTTCTCCGCCGCCGGGCCCTTGGCCCCCTGGACGATGTCGAACTCCACCGTAGCGCCCTCGGCGAGAGTCCGGAAACCCTCGGACTGAATGGCGCTGTGATGCACGAAGCAGTCCTTGCTACCATCCTCCGGCGTAATGAAGCCGAAGCCCTTCTGATCGTTGAACCACTTCACGGTGCCTCTGGTACGCATCACGCGTGCTCCTTGGTGTTGCGATCGTTGGAGTCCGGTTGTCCCGCCCCGTACCGACCACATGTTCTGCGCGGCAAAACCCCGCGCGGGTTGCGTGGCCCACCCGGGCTCACGCGCCAATACGCCGTACTTCATTCGATGTACGACAGAGCAACGGTCGCAGGCGATCCCCCTGTAGTCAACTCGCGTTTACCGCTTAGTGACCTGAGAAACGCGTCCTATCCGCCCCCTCCGGAGACCCGAAGCCCCGTAATCGAGTCCAGCTCCGGGTACCTCCGTTCCAGAAATGCGTTGCCCAGGGAGGCGATCGAGTCCTCCCATTGCATCGGGTCCTCGCCGTATCCGTCGTGGAGCGCGTCGATCACGTCCATGCCTCCGACGACCCTGCCGACCGGGGGAAAGCCGAGCACGCCGTTCCACTGGAGGTCGTCCAGATCGGTGTTGTCGGACCGGTTCACGAAGAGGATGGCCGACCGCGTTCCCGGGCCGCCCCGCGCGAAGCTGACGGTTCCGCGGATGTTGCTCACCCGAGGGGGCTCGTCCGGCAGTCCCGCTCCGATCCAGCGAGCATCGAGGTCCGGACGCCCACTGTAGCCGAACTGCGCGTACCGCTCGTTCACCCGGTAGATCTTCGCACCGTCCCAGTACCCGTTCCGTCCGAGCTCGTGCACGCGGTCGACCGCCATCGGCGACCAGTCCCGCACGAATTCGACCTCGAACACGCCGGCGCTGGAGGTGAACTCGATGCGGAACGTGTCGGGCACGGCCACGGTCTCGGAGACCTCGTCGCCGGGCGACGTGTCGCCGCATGCCCAGATCAGACCCGCGAGCGCCAGCGATCCCAGCGTGGCCGGGAGGCGTCCCCCACGACCGATCCGATTCCCGCGCTGGAGACCAGCGCATCGCCCCTCGAGCCCCTCGACATCGCCGATCGGGTCATGCCTCATACGGCCTCTGCCCCCTGGTATTCCGCACGTCCGTGGATCCCGTCACGCCACGAGGTTGTGGCCCCGAACGGCCGCCGGCAACCGGTCCCCGCAGGATCCGCCCACCGACTCCTCCGGGGAAACTTCATGGTGTCCCGCGTATTCATCGTTATACCGTGGATCAGGGGGGCAGAACGAGCCAGGAGAACCGGAGGAAGTCATGATCGACAGGTTCATCGGATGCACCCCCATGGTGAAGCTCGAGCGCGTCGTGGGCCCGGACGCCGCCGAGGTGTGGGTCAAGCTCGAGGGGATGAACCCCGGCGGCTCCATCAAGGACCGGACGGCACTCGCGATGATCCTCGACGCCGAGGAGCGGGGTGCGCTCGTCCCGGGGCAGACGATCGTCGAGCCCACGTCGGGCAACACCGGCATCGGACTCGCTCAGGTTGCGGCCGCCCGAGGCTACCCGCTCAAGCTGTGCCTCCCGTCGACGATGAGCATCGAGCGCAAGCGGACTCTGCGTGCGTACGGAGCGGACCTGGTTCTCACGGACCCCGAGACGCGGATGCTCGCCGCGATCGCCGAAGCCGAGCGGATCCGAGACGAGACCGGCGCCTTCCTCCCCAATCAGTTCGCCAATCCGGCCAACCCCCGGACCCACTACGAGAGGACGGGGCCGGAGGTGTGGAATCAGATGAAGGGTCGCCTGGACGCCTTCGTGTACGGCAGCGGTACGGGCGGCACGATCTCGGGAGTGGGGCGCTTCCTCAAGGAGCAGGCGCCCGAGACCCTCGTCGTGGCGGTCGAGCCTGCGCGAAGCGCAGTGCTGTCCGGGGAGGAGCGTGGCAAGCACCGCTTCCAGGGGATGGGACCCGGCTTCATCCCGCCCAACCTCGATCGCACCGTCATCGACCGGGTTCAGAAGGCCTGGGAGGAGGACTCCTTCCCGATGGCCCGGCGCCTCGCCCAGGAAGAGGGACTCTTCGTCGGCATGAGCAGTGGCGCGATCGTGTGGACCGCCGTCGAGATCGCCCGCGAGCTCGGCCCCGGGCACCGCGTCGCGTGCATCGCGCCCGACAACGCGAGCCGCTACCTGTCGACCGAGCTGTTCGAGGAAGAGGACTCCAGCCACTCGGTGTGACCACCCAGGTTGATCGCGAGGTGCTCGCCGGCCGTCCCGTCGGCCGCCCCGTGCCAGTGCTCCTCGCCGGCCGCGATCACCACCACGTCACCCGGGTCGAGGAGCAGGCTCTCGCCCGCGCGATCGACGACGACGCATCGCCCGCTGAGTCCGAACAGGACCTGGATGTCGTCGTGCGTGTGCCAGTGGGTCCTGGCACCCTCTTCGAAGCTCACCCGGTAGAGTCGCACGTCCTCGCCGTCGCTCCGGCCCAGCAGGCGCTGCATCCGGGCCGGAAGCACGAAGGTGGACGGGTCGGCGGGCTCGTGGTCGCGGGTCGAGGCGTCGATCTTCTTCACGGTGGAGCTCTCCTCAGCGTTCCTTGAGCGTCACGACCTGATCGGGGTCGATCCTGTACACGATGTACGTGATCGGCTCGGTGATCTCGGAAAAGCCGTGGGCCACACCGGCCGGGATGAACAGAACGTCTCCTGCGCCGATGGCACGCCGCTCACCACCGTCGATCGTGCCCATCGAGCTCGGACCCGTGAGATCGCGCACGACCGCACCCTCAGGGTCGAGATCCCGGGCGTCGGCCAGATCCGGCGAGGTGACGAGAACCCCACGCCCCGACACCACCCGATAGATCTCCGCCTGCTTGTGGTGCTGAATCGCCGAGAGCGTGGTCGTAACCGGCCGATGCACCACGCCGACGCCGAGGTTCATGTCCCCGGCGTCGATCATGCGGATCTGCTGGTCGCTGACGCGATCCGCAGGGGCAGCCGCGATGGTCGCCTCGAGCTCCGCGGTGGGCACGTGAACGGCGACCGGAGGGTCGGGCGCTCGACCGTCACGGGCCGAAGCCATCGACGCCCGGATCGCCCGCGCGGTGATCTCGGCGCGGTACTGCACGAGCCTTCGCCCGTTCTCGATCGTCTGCTCGAGAGGAGCGAGGTCGACACCGTTGATGCTGAAGAGCCCTGCCTCCATCCGCTGTCTCGCCCGGATCCGCTCCGGATCGGTGGTCGCGATGATCGACGAGTAGTGATAGTCGTCGTGATACTCGTTGCGGGTCGCGACGCACTCGTCCGGTTGCTGGTAGATCCCCAGCTCCTCCTTCAGGAAGGCACAGCTGTACATGTCCTCCCGATAGTACTCGGGGATGTGGTGGACGCGGGCCGGACGGTCCGACCACACGGCGTTCAGCCGATCGGCCACGGTCTGCATCCCGCGGGTGTTGCCCCCGCTGTCCCCGATCAGGACGATGTCGGTGAAGCCGTGCGCCTCCAGTGACGCGACCACGTCGGTGAGCAGCGCCTCGAACGTCTCCTGGCGAACGCTGATCGTGGCGTGGTAGCGCATGTGACCGGTGGGAGGATCGATGCTCCCCTCGGGCACGAACTTCACGATCGGCGCCACCAGGGCGTTTCCGAGCTCGTGCGCGATCGCCTCGGTCGTGGCGCGCAACACGAAGTTGTGCTTCCCCGACGCGACGTACGGTCCGTTCTGCTCCACCCCGCCGGTTCCCACGATCACGGTGGTCATCCCGTCCGCGAGGGCGTCGCGGACCTCCATCCACGTCATCTCCTCGATGAATACGGTGTTCGACCCCTCGATCGGACGGGGCGCGTCGAGATCCTGGGCCGAGAGCGCCGCGGCGGAGAGCAACGAGACGATCGGCACCATGGCGCTCCAGGATCGCACGCGTGCGTGGCTCGAGGAACGGCGTCGGGGCGGAGTGCGAAAGCTCGGCATGGGGTCCTCCACGCAGGGGGTCGGTCAGGTCGCCGATTCGGGCGCCGCGGTCAGCTGCTCGGCCCGGGCTTCGCCGAACCGCCCGATCCGGAGCGCAACGACGGTCCACAACGCCGCGGCCGGGGCGGCGACCAGCGCGATCGGGCCCACCGTCAGCCCGATGAACGCAAGCCCCGCGTAGATCCAGCCGCTCACGAGGTCGCCCCCGCGATACACGGCGGCGTCGATGAAGGCCTTGGACTTGTACTTCTCCTCACGGGAGACGACGGTGAACAGCACCTCACGGGCCGGCTTTGCCAGCCCGTACCGTCCCGCCCGGTAGATCACCTGCACGATCACCAGGGTCCAGAGCGTCGGCCAGACGCCGAGCGCGACGAAGCCCCCAGCGACCGCAACGGGCACGATCGCGAGCGTCACCGCCACGCCGAACCACTTGATGATCCGTGCCGTGAGATACAGCTCGAACGCGATGGTCAGGACGTTGACCACGAGGTCGATGCGAGCCAGGAAGGCACGGCGCTCCCCACGGTCCGTCATCGCCTCGTAGACCAGATCGGACTGGGCGAAGTAGAGGATGGTCGACGCGAAGGTCATGAGGGCGATGAACGACGCGATGCCGAGCAGGTACGGCGATTCGAAGACCGCCTTCATACCGGACAGCGCATCACCCGCCAGGGGCTCTTCGGAGGCTCCTTCCACGTGCACGTCTCCCGTGCCGAAGCGCCGATGCAGGCCCGCAGCGAACCAGGAGGCGATCTCCAGAGGCACGCACGAGATCAGCAGCAGGGTGAACACGGGGACCTGGGCCGCCAGCGTGGCGGTCACGGCAGAGCCCACGATGCCACCGACGGAGCTCCCGATCGCGATGAAGCCGAAGAGGCGCTTGCCCTGGTCGTTCGTGAAGCAGTCGGCCACGAGACCCCAGAACACCGTCACGACGAACAGCGCGAACACGCTCGTCCAGACGTAGAAGACCCGGTCGATCCACACGAAGGTCGACTCGGGGAGCCACCGAAGCGCTGCCCAGAAGCCGATCAGGCACGCGATGAAGAAGCGGTTCGCCAGGGGCACGAAGACGCCCCGCGGGTAGCGGGAGGCCACCCAGGAGTACGCCTGCACCGCGACGACCATCACGAAGAAGACGACGGTCCAGAGGATCTGGAGGTTCCCACGGTCCGCCGCGGCGATCTCGTCACGCACGGCCCGGAGGACGTAGTACGCGAGCATGATGAAGAAGCCGTAGGCGGCCGCCTGCAGCATGCCCCTCGGCTCGTCGTCGTTCTCGAACTCGACCGCCCACCCCAGCAGGGATCTCAGCATTCCGTCGACTCCTTTCAGTCCTGTGGCCCTCGGCCCCGTGCCAGTTGCCAGGCCTCCAGCACCTCACGCTCCCGATCGCGGCTCATGCCGAAGCGGCGGTTGGCCCGCTCCTCGGCCGGTCGTGCCTTGTCCCACGCGAGAAGGTCTCGGGTGGTCGTCGCGAGCGGCCGATAGGTCAGGCCGGCCGCGACCGCGTCTCTCACGTCGACGAACATGAGGGGGTCGCCCGGAATCCAGGCGGGCAGGTCGCTCCACGGCTGTACGCCCTGCTCCTCCAGGAACGACTCGGGCACCCAGGTGAGCTCGTACGGCGTTTCGATCACCGAGCCGATCTGCTCGAGCATCGAGCCCATCGACAATCGCTCACCCGGCCCGGTCGCATTGAAGTCACCGGTCGTGCCGCTCTCGGCGATACGGACGATCCACTCCGTGAGGTCGCGTTGGTCGATGACCTGGTTGGCGTGCTCCGGGTTGCCCGGGGCCAGCACCTCTCCACCGTCGTCGAGCCGCACGGGCCAGTAGGTGAACCGATCCGTCCGGTCGCCGGGGCCCACGATGAGCCCGGGACGCACGACCGTCGCGGCCCCGGGGAACGCCGCGTGCACGATGTTCTCGCCGAGCGTCTTCATGAGCCCGTATGGGGCGTCGTCTCCGTCCTGCCACCCCTCCGGTGGCTCGATGCGCGGATAGTCCTCGTCGACGAGGGGCTCCAGCATGACGCGGTCCGCGTTCTCCCAGCCGAAGCCCTCGAGCGCGTACGCGGAGATCGAGGAGACGAACACGTAGTGCCGGGCGGCATCGGCGAGGAGGGCGGTGCTCGTCTGCACCCACCGGTAGTCCTGTGCGTTGTTGTCGAGAACGACGTCCCAGGTTCTCCCTTCCAGAGCCGAGTGGTCTCCGCCACGGTCCCCCACCAGGCGCTCGACCCCCGCAGGCAGATCCACCTCGCTGCGGCCCCTCGTGAAGATCGTCACCTGATGGCCGCGCTCGACCGCGTATCGGACCATGTGCGGGCCGATGAAGCCGGTGCCGCCCAGGATCAGGAGCCGCTTCGGCGTCGGGGCCTCGGAGCCCTCCCCTCCATCCGACGACTCCGCCAGCCCGCAGGCCCCCGCCCCTCCGAGGGCGAGTCCCGCACCGACCACGCCTGTGGTCCGAATGAACTCCCTGCGTGTCGGACTCATCGTCCCCCCCTCCCTCCTGACG
>Ga0209536_100000975_pt1 | contig 47152 bp, 49 predicted proteins | sample DeeMarSeWOR28_12_FD_187461 | JGI IMG/M metagenome (GOLD analysis project Ga0209536, IMG submission 187461) | Marine sediment microbial communities from White Oak River estuary, North Carolina - WOR-2-8_12 (SPAdes) (version 2) | ecosystem: Environmental > Aquatic > Marine > Intertidal zone >...
GGCCTGGGCGTAGTTGCGGGCCTCCTGGGAGCCCCAGAGGCCGATCTGGGCCGCTGTCCGCTGGCTCTCGATCTGCTGCTCGTGGGCCTGCGCCATGATGTCGCGGTACAGCGCCAGCTCATCCTCCTCGCGCTGCCGCTCCATCCCGGAGATCCCGGCGTAGGTGTTCAGGGCCGTCCCGAGGAAGGCCGGGCCGAAGGACTCGCTGCGCGCATCGAACGGCTGGGCGAGCGCGGCGCCTTCGAGCGCCGAGCCGAGCCGCTCCAGGAAGCCCGGCCCCTGCTCCTGTTCCGCCTGCCGCTCCTGCACCAACGGAAGGTCCGTGACGCCGCCTGAAGGGAGCGCGCCCCGGAGCGAGTAGTTCTCGATCCGCTGGGCGAGCTGGGGTTCCGGCATGTCCCAGGCGCCTCCCTGGTCGTCCTCGCCCCAGCGGTACTTCATGTCCCGGCGGCGACCGATGAACGGGTATCCGATCGGTGAAGGCATGGGCGGCTCCTACAATCCCGGAATAAACTTGGCGCCGACGCCGACGGCTGTCCCCAGGAGCTGACCGAAGAAGTTGGGATCCTTGGTCTGCCCGGCGATCGAGGCCAGGATCTGATTCCGGAGCTGTGCTTCCTGGCCCGCGAATTGGCCGTAGGCCGCCGTCGCGCCATAGGCGTTCTGGCTGGCCGCTGCCAGGGCGGCCGGTCCGGCTTGCGCCGCCTGCTCGCTGATCGCCCTGGCCACGTAATCGTCAAACTGATTGGTCTGCCGAAACTCCTCGGAGCTGACGTTCCCGCCGAAGCGGCTGGCCACATTCGCGCTCAACCGCATCCGGTCCTGCCCGGCCTGGCGGAGCATGGGCGCCGCCGACGCCGAGATCGCGTTCTGGAAGTACGGCAGGAACCCCTGGGCCGCCTGCGTCGGGTTCTGATAGTAGCCCAGGATCTGCTGCTGGAGCTGCTTCGGCGCGAAGCCCGCCCCCTGGAGCTGCCCACCCATGTAGTTGGCGAAGTCCGTGAGCCCCTGGTTCTTCTTCCCCTTCCGGAAGTACGGAACCGAATTGCTCGTATTCGGCTGTGTAGGCGCTCGTTGGAGTTGGAGTTTCGGCATGGCCCTAGTCCTTGTCGATGAACCGATCCCAGATCGGCACGTGCTCGGGACCGAGCTGCTTGTTCTTGTCCATGTCCCGGAGCCGCTCCTTGATGACGTCGCGCGCCACGTTGCCGATCTCGACCTTCTTGTTCTTCGCCTTCTGCTTGTCCCACCTGACCGAGCCGTCCGGGAGCTGGACGATGCCCCACTCCTTCAGCTCCTTCTCGACGAAGGTCAGATGCGTGCGGAGGTCGGCCACCACGCGCATGTGAATCAGACTGCCTTTTTCCGGGAGTAGCGACAGGAGGGCCAGTCGGTCGGCCACGGACAGCGTTTCGGCGTTCTTCGCTGCCGGAGTGCGCTTCGTTCCCATAATCTAGTGCCTCCCCTGAGTTTGAGCCAATTACGGCGTGATCGGCTCGTGGTTGTCGATCCACGCGATGACGTCGCTCACGAATTGGTCGAGCGTGGCGAGCCCGGGCGCCGACAAGTCGTCCCTGGCCGCCGCATACGCGCGGTCCTCGGTGCCGGTCAGCCCGGCGGTATCCCACGATACCCGGGCCGACGCCTGGACGATCGTCGCCAGCTCGCTCTCATCGAGGACGATCGTGATGACGCCGATCCGACGGGTTGCGGCCATGTATCCCCCCTAGAGGCTATGGAGCCCCACGTAATCCACGTACTGTGTGTGCGAGATGTTCCCGGTCCCGTTGTGCCAAATCCGCACGATCGCCGCCCCTGAGCTGACGTAGTTGGTCCAGTCGTTCACCGGGATGTCGAAGCAGATGTAATCGTCCGTTTCCATGAAGCTGTGAACGTCGTTGAACGCCGGGGTGCCGCTGTAATTCCACAGCGCAACCCGGAGGTCCTCGCCCGCACCAGCCGTCCCGTCGTTGCGGATGCGAAGCCGAATATGGGTCGGCGTGAACGGGAGCGACGTGAAGTTGAACCGGAGATCGAGGCCCGGCGAGGACGCGACTTCCGGCACAGAGTACACGTTGCCGTCGAGCATCGTCTGGGTGTCGCTGACGGTCCCGCTTGCCGTTCCACCAACAGTCTTGGTCACACTTGCAGCCGTAGCTGCTCGCACCGGGTAAAACTCCAGCCACTGATCTTCACCGGGGGACCAAATATGCAGCCAGTCCTCGGCGCGATTGATGACGAACGGCGTGGTCCCGTTCAGCTCACCCACGGTCCCGGTCGGGGAACCGTTCATGGTCGAACACCTGAAGAACCCGTAGGTCGCCGTCGTCGCTAGCTCGGAGATGTTCTCGTCACGCACCTGGAAGTCGCCACTGGAGCGCAGCGTCAGGAACGCATTGCCGTTCGCGTAGAGCTTCAGCCGGTCTACGCTGTTGTCATAGAAGATGCCGCCCCGCTGGTAGCCATTAGTGTCACCCAGCCACAGCGCCGTGTACGCCGACGCCCCACTAATGAGCGTCGTGTAGCAGTTGTCGCCCGCAGCAGAGGCGTTCACCACAACGAACGGGAAGGTGTTGAGAAGCGTCGGGATCGTCCCGTCGTCCCCGCGCACCACGAGCCCCGCGCTCATGTTCGTGGGCAAGCTCTCCGTTGCGCTTGTCGCATTGATGATCGCGTAGTCGCCGGTTTGCGCGATCACGTCCCCGAAATGCACCCGCCCAGCGTTGGTGTAAATGGCGTAGTTGAGCGTCCCGCCCACGTTCACGTTCTCAAGGTAGAGCCCGTAAGCGTTGGTAACGCTCGACCCCGGTACGTCGTAGGGCGCGATGCCGTAGAACAAATAGAGATCGTCTATGAGCCCGGCGCCCGTGTCGGCGCCACCCCATGCCTCGATCACGCGCAGCGCCCCCACGGTGCCCGCGCCCGTGTGGTTTGCCCCAACGTCGAGCCCATAGGCATCGTTCACGTCCCCGGTCGTGTGGGTGAGCGTGAGGTAGAGGCCCGCCGTTACTGGCCCGCCGGTCGAGGCGGTATCGTGATACTGGTCGAAGTAGATCCCGCCGGGATACCCGCTCGCATCACTGGTCGTGATCTTGCCATAGATGTCCCCACCCACGCGCAGGAGCGCATCGCCCGTGGGATCGGTGCCGACGATGACCGGGCCTATCGGTGCGGCGATCGTCCCGTCCTCGCTCGCGGAGAACACGAGCGTCCCGAAGCCCGAGCCGTGGAACACGGCGAACCGCGCCGTGGTCGTATCCTCATCGACGTCGATATAGACGCGCACTTCATCGGTGGAGACCATGCCGATGCTGTGGTCACTCCCGCCAGCAGATTGATCCAGATTGATCTTGTTGCCCGTCGTCGTTGCCGAGACCAGGGAACCGCTTCCGCCCGTGCCGAGGTAGAAGCTCCGCATGATGTAGAGGTCCCCGTTTTCCTTCATCTCCAGGAGGTCGTCGGTGAGGTTCCGGCGCACCTTGAAGAAGGCCGTCGTGCCGTCGTTGTCCCCGTCGATGTCGAGCGTGATGCTGTCGCCCGACACCCAGCTCGCCGTCGCCCCGGCATCGAGCGTGATCGCGTGGTACTGGTCGTACTGGATGATCCCGATGGTCGGCAGGTAGAGCGTGCCGTCGATCGTCACGTCGAACGCCACGGTCACGTCGAGATCGAACACGGCATCGTCCAGGAACCGCGCGGGCTCCTCCACGATGAGGCTCCCCGGCACATAGGTGTGCAGCGGCGCCTGTGTCGTTTCCAACGATGTACCGTTGTTGTAGACCGTCCCGAGCGGGAAGTCGGTCTGGTAGTTCCAACTCTCGGTGTCGCGGGCGACCACTTGCGGGCTCCCGGCATTGTACTCGACGCCGACGTACTTCGTGTTGCCGCTTGTCGGTCCCGTGAGGCCGCTGGCAGCCGACCAGTCGAAGAAGTAGAGGTCCGCGACGTCGCTGGCCGTCGCCCGGATCGAGCCGGATCCGGCGGTCACGTCGATCCCGTCCGCCATCCCGAAGCCCGTCCACTCACCGTCATAGACGTACAGGTTGTCAAGCAACCAGTAGTCGGTATCGTAGTCGCCACCGCACCAGACTTTCCGATACCCGCTGCCAAAGTAGTATTCGTAGGGATTCGTGCCCGTCCAGCTAAATGTGCCGAAATCGACGTGATTGGAGCCGTCCGTATCCTCGATGGAGAGATCGAGGTACATCGTGCCGCTGACGACGCGCAGCCATCCGATGACTCGCTTGGTCGCGCCGTCCGTCCACGAAATGTCTTCCAGTCCAGTCGTGCTTTCGACGGGCGCACGGTAAGTCTGACTTCCGAGAGGTGACCCAATGATGAGATCGACAAGGTTCGTACTGGCACGCTTACATCGGATGTCCACGCCACCAGCGGCGTTGTAGATGTAATTGCCGCCCGTGTTGGATTGCGGCTTGACGGTGATGTACCCAATGGCGCCGGAACTCGGCGAGGTCGCCTCGAAGGCAATCGTGACACCCGTCGCATCCGACGTGGGCGTCATATCGTTGTCCGCGTATGACCCGTGATTCAGGCCACTCTCGTAGCGCAGCTTGTTGCTTCGGATGTACTGCACAGGCCCAATGCCATTGTTCCACGAGCCCAACCCGCTGTCAGCCGTGTGGCTTCTGAGGTCTGTGCCCTCCGTGTCCGTGAACGTGTCGTACCCGAGCGTCGTGGGCACGCTTGCTGCTGAGATTACACCACCCGCATTCCAGCCAGCCGAGTGATAGAGGTTCCGGCCCTCCTGGATGCTCTTGTAGGTCGGATCCCCGATCGTCAGGTAGTTGGGGAGGTCCGCAAGGATCGGATGCTGATTGATCCAGCCGGTCCCCGGGCGATACATCCAGATTTCCAGGTTGCTGACCCCATCGTCTACGAGGACGACGTTGGGCTGGCCGTACAGCGGCGCGCTCACGGGCTCGCTGTCGCGAATCCGCATCTTGATGCCAGCCATCGGGAGGCCACCGTACTGGATGCGCTCCATGACCGCCGACAGCTCCTCGCGGAGCGCCGGGAAGGTCTCAGCGGTTAGGCGAACGCCGCTGAACGGAACGCCTTCAGCAACCTGCGGCACTACTCCACTCCTACCACGCTGGATGCCCCGACGGTGATCGGCTTGTCGGCCAGCGACAGCCCGAGCAGCTCGACGCGCCCGAACCACGTGACCAGCTCGATCTCCACCTGGACCCAGGTGCAGCGCCGGGCGATCTCCAGCTCGTACTCGACGATCTCCCGGACGGGTTGAACCGGCGCGATCGCCGCGAAGCTCTTGGCGGTCAATCGCTCGTTGAAGTCGATGATCGGGGTGATCGTGACCGTAAACCCGGCGATGTGCTCAAACTTCGCGTAGATGCGCCGGAGCATCGTGATCCCACTATCCCCGGCCGGGGCGAACGGCTGGGTTCTGAGCAGCAGCGGCGATCCCTCCCCGCCCCCGCTGATAGGCGCCTTCGCGTACGAGCTATCGGTTTGCTTCCCGTACGTGGCGTCCGCCAAGTACCACAGCTCCGCCCCGGCCGTCGGCGTCGTCAGGTCCCCGATCTGGCAGGCGACGATGTGCTCACTCACTGTGCAATCTCCGGCGTGATCGGGAACGGCGTACACTGAGTCTCGGTCGATTCGGCGTCCGTGACCGGGTTGTACTCCGTGAGCCAGTAGTATTGCGCGCTGCCCGTGATCCGGAGCACCGGGTCATCCACCCGGCCGACCGCAGGGTTCCCCGTGACCTGCACGTAGGCGTTCGCGAAGGTGCTGGTGTCGTGGGTGTAGAGCCGCATCACGATGTCGGACCCGGCGTTGCGAGGCGTCCACGTGGCGCGGATCTTCCCGTACCAGGCGTTCTTGTAGTACACCGAGCCGATCTGGACCACGGCGGCCCCGGTGGGCTGGACCGGCACGTCCACGTCGGTCGTCGTGAACAGATCGAGCGACTCGACGTAGCTGTCCACCTGGCCGTTGCGGACCTGGCGCACACGCACGTCGTAGCTCGTGAGGGGCTCCAGGCCCGTCAGGGTGTACTCGTAGGTGGCCGCGCCCGTTTTCATCGGCGTGGAGGGCACCCAGGTACTCGTGCCGTTCTCCTTGTACTGCAACTCGAAGTAGGTGTCCGGGCTCGTGTCGCCCGGCGTCCAGGTGATCTTCGCCGTGATGCCGGTGATGTTCGACGCCGCGATGTTCGAGAGCGTCCCCACCGGGCCGGGCAGGTCGATCCCCGGCCCACGCGCCTGCCCGATCGCCCAGATTTGGGCCGGGATCGAGCTGGGGATGAAGGTGTTCCGGCCGTAGTCCCAGGCCAGCAGCTCCGTGTGGTACGGATCCTCGATGACGTTCCCGCTGTCGTCGAGCTTCCGGCGCACCGACCACAGCACGCGCCGGTTCTTCGAGTCGTGCGCGCCCGAGGCCGTCGAGAGATCCAGGTACTGGAGGAACCGGCGGGTGATCTTGTCCCGCGTCAGCTCCTCGACCTTCTGCCCCTGGACGCTGATGGCCGGACCGACGTCCGCCATCCACACGGCCGCGTGGCCGAGCGAGACCATCGAGCGCGTCGAGATCGGCCCGTGCGTGTCGCCGATCGGCTGGTAGTAGAATTGCGAGCTGTAGTCGCCATCGAGCCGGAAGATTTCGCTGGCCTTCCCGATGATCGTGTACGGCCCGGACATCCCGCAGGCAATGATCGGGACCTCCCCCGAGCCCACGATGATGAACCCGGCCGAGGTCTCATCGAGGTCCGCCACCCACGTCAGGGGCTCCCCGTACTTGCAGTACCGGAGGAAGTGCGGCTGGTCCGGATCGTCCTCATGGTAGTAGCCCCAGCCGAACACCGTGGCGCCTCGATGCTTCGAGATGCCCCGGAACCGGAGTGCCGCCGCCGCTCCGGCCCCGGTGTTCAGGTCGTAGGTCGGCGTCGTGATCGAGCCGCCGCTGTCCGGATCGTAGTAGCTGAACCCGACGCGCGACGTCACGGGATCCTGGGCGTACTCGCACCAGTAGAACCGGCCGAACATCTCGAACCCGGTGAGCTGCGGCGGAAGCGAGGCCGTGTAGTCGTACGCCTTCTTCGTCCGCGCGATCGACAGGTCCTCGTACAGATGGTGCAGGAAGAAGTCGGTGTTGGTCTTGTCGTAGGAGAACGCGACGGCGGCGCCGGGGGAGGCAAGGTTCCCCTGAGTCTCGAATGGGAACACGCCGCACGCCGCGTGATTCTCCGCTGCCGACAGGTTCTCGGCCACGTCGGCCAGGAGCCAATCGGTCTGCTGCGCCACCAGGCCACGCCCCGAGAGCACCCCGTTGCGAACCCTGGAGGACTCCCCGGCCTCGTACCCCTCGGGGGCAGCGTCACTCTGCTCGCCCATGAAGAACAGCGGGACGGGCACTCGACGCCAGCGCCGTGGCATTAGTGTACGCTCCTCACGTAGGCGAGGAACAGCCCCCGTGCCGTATCGGCCTCCTGGGCCAGCTTCTGCAACTCATCGGCCGGGACGTCCCCCGACTTGAGCGCGAAGTAGTGAGCGCACATCGCCACGAGGGCTTCGTCGCCAATGTGGGCAGGCCACTTCGACGTCGCCTCGGTCCCTGGCGTGGTCGCCCCGATGTAGTGCGTCCGATCGCTGAGCGCGTTCGTGACCGGCGTGTACCGGGCGTAGAACGTGTCCCCGTCCGTCGGATCACCCGTGCGGCCCCCGGATGTGACCACGAGGCCCTGGAGGTAGACGGCGGGCGGTAGCTCGCCGCGCCCCCGCGCGAGAGCCGACTTGGTAGTCAGCGCGATCCGACTCCCGTCGTAGGAAGCCACGAAGGACGGCGGCCAGGCGTAAGGTTGCCCCAGCGTGTCCTCCAGGCCGACCAGCGTGAGCAGCTCCGTGACCTCGAAGTAGTCGTTCCGCTCGACGTTGGGCTGAGCTACGGGCTGGGCGGCCTCGGCGTACAGGCGTGGCACGTAGCGATTCAGGATCCGGTAAAACTCCTGGTCGTTCTGCGCCAGGTCGCTCCGGCCCAGATCGAACACCAACAGGCGCTCGATCGTCGCGTCGATGATGTTCTCGACCGTGGTCATTTCGCGACCCAGCCGGTGTTACCCGAGCCGGACTCCTTCACGTACAGCGTCGTGTCCGTGCCGCCGTCGGTCCGGAGGAACAGGTCCCCGATCTCGCCCGTCACGGAACCCTCGGGCGTGCCGGTGCCCCAGAAGATGCGGGGCGCGTCCCCCTCGGACGTGCTGTACGGGAGCTGGAGCCTGGCCGGGCTCGTGTTCGCCGGGCGGCCCGGGAACCCCGTGTCCGCCGTCGGATCGTACGCCATTATCGTGCCCTCCGGACCTGCACCACCTTGGCAGGTCGATAAGTCTTGCGGGCCTGGACCTGCGCCCGCTGCCGCGCGTCGTTCGCGAGCCCCGTGAGGTACTCCGCGTAGTTGGGACCGACCTGGGGCTCGGGTAGGCCCAGCTCACGCAGGGCCATCCAGGCCGCCAAGGCGCGCTCCGCCCACGCATCGAACGCCTCCGGCAAGGTGAGCGTCTGAGCCGACCAGCTCCCCGTGAGCGTGAACCGCTCCGGCTTCGGCACGTAGACCACGGTCACGTCCGTTACGCTGTCCCACATGGACGGCCCCGGATCGTTCGGTGTCGTCGTGATCGGCACCAGGCGGCCCCCGTTGATGATCGCGAACAGCGTCAGGTGCGGCGTCGTGCTCCAGGAGCGGTTCGGGAAGTCGTTCTGGGTGACGTACTGCACCGGCATGATGTCGCCGCGCGTCATCTGGGCATAGATGTGGACCAGCTTGAGGATCGGGCTCGGGAGCACGAACCCCGCGCTGTACGGATCCACCGCGATCGCCGTCGGGCCGGTGTACCCGAAGCCGTTCTCCACGATGACGTCGTACCCGTCCCCCGACGTGCTGACGCTGTACGGCGAGCCGTTCTCATCGACGCCCACGAGCACGTTCGAGATGGTGTCGGCCACCGTCCGCCCCTCGGACACGAGATCGGTGAGCGGCGCGACCAGCTCGATCAGCATTTCGTCCTGAAGCGTCGAGAGCTGCTCCAGGAGCGCCAGATTCTCGTGCCGCTCCTCGGTGAACCCGGGATGCTGCACGCGCGCTCGCCGGATGACCTCGGCCACTGTCGTCATTGCTTCACCCGATAACGGTTGCGGCCGATCTTCTTCAGACTGGCCCGCTTCGAGGGGCGCCCCGTCTGGAGCGATTGGCCGGTCTTGGACTGCGCGATCCGCGCAGCTTTGCCCTTCGAGTAGCCCTTGGCTAGCAGCTTCTCGTAAATCTTATGAACCTTTGTCCCTTTCGGCATCTGGACGTCCAATCCCGTACGCCGCGAGCCGTTTCTTGATGGGAACACGCCCGCCGTCCTGGCGATCGTACTCCTCCTCGGCAAGCTCATTCAATCGCGCGGTAGCGGCGGCTTCGCCACGCTGCGCGAGCGGCCCGAGTCGCCGAATCTCCTCCACCAGCTCGCCGTACGTCGCGGGCAACGTGTCTGGGATCGGCGGGGGTGGAAGCTCCGCCTGCTCCAGCTCATCGTGCCCGAACGCCTTACCGAGCTTCGGTGTCACCACCGGCAGGTCGTCGTCGTCGGGCGCGAGCGCCTTGAACTCCCGCTCCATCTCCGCTTCCTGGAGCCGTTGCACGGCTTCCCGGACATCCTGCGGAACGATCGGATCGTCCACGGGCTTCTCAGGCGCCTGCGGTACTTCGTCGTTGTCCTGGAGCGCCGGGCCGTACTTCATCTTCCTCGCATCCTTCCCGCGATAGACCTGGAGGTCCACGTTACGCGGATTGGCGAGCTTCCCGGTGTCCGGATCCCTCCACCGATTCCCTGTCGGTTCCGTTGGCATTGTCGCTCTCCTGTTGGGGCTTGAGCCCGAGCGTCTGGATGTGACGGCGATCCTTGAAGATCAGCGCCCAATCCTCGATCGCCCCCTGACGGTAGCTGTCGATGATCGAGGCGCGAAACTCCGGATTCGCGTCAAACTCCTCATTCGCGTCCTTGTTGGCCAGGATGTCCAGCTTGGCCAATTCCTCCCGGAACGCCAGCTCGCTCTCACGGATCTCAAGGAAGAACCGATCGGAGCCGAAGGCCGGTAGCACCCTCGGAGGCTTCGTGACGTCCAGGTTCGGGATGACCATGGTCGAGTCCGGCCACTGCCCGACGGTCCAGAGGCCCTGGATCATCTGACGGGTGTACTCGAAGTCTCCCGGGTTCTCCTCCTGCTTCTCCTTCGACCAGCGGCTGATCCGCTTCAGGCGAGCTTCGCCAGCGAGCCGTCGTGCAGCATCGCTCGCGTTGTGTGGGCGGATCTCGTACAACTCCCAGAGGGGTGGACGTGCCCCCTTGACTGTCCCGTCCACGATGATGCCCCGGCGGCCTGGGAACCAGGCAATCCGGTAGTTGGGGCTCATGGCATGGAGCCGTTCGAGGACGGACTGCTCCGGGGGCTCGCGCCCCCGGAGGTCCAGGATCATCGCTCGAAGGTGCTGCGGGAGATCGGTGATCTCCACGTAAGCCTCCCGAGGTTAGGCCACAGTCTCGTCGATCCCATCCGCGAACACATTGCGCTGCGGATCGGAGCAACCGAACTCCATCTCGGTCCGCCCGTAGGCATACCAGGCGTCCTTGATGCCCTGGCCGACGGCGACCTGCTTCCAGATCGCGCCCGTCAGGTCGTCCCACTCGAAGCCGGACAGGTGATACCGCCACAGCGTGGAGGTATCGAGCCCGTAGACCCGGCCGGGGATCATCTTGGGGAAGGCCCGCAGGTTCACGGACTTGTCGCCGTAGTACACCTGAATGCCCTTGGTCCCCATCTTCTGATTGGCCGGACCCGTCATGGCGCCGTAGCCAAGCTGCTTCTGCACCTCCACGAACGCATTGCGGAACGCCGCGTTCGACATGATGAAGGTGCTGACCATCCCGCCACCCAGCTCCTCGGCATCGTCCATCATCCGGAGGAACAGGATCTCGGCGGCCGCGCCCGAGTACGGAGCGGCGTCCGCATCGACGTACTGCGCCTTCCACTCGTCGTAGTCGGTCCGGGAGATGTTCTGGAGCGTGTCCAGGATCGTCCCGTCGTCCACGAGGCCCGCGAGGCCCATCATCTCGACCTCGACGCCGTTCACCGGGGCGTTGTTCCCCAGGTCGTCGCCTCGGAACAGGTAGTCGTTCTGCGCCCACCCGATGGCGGACACGTCCCGATCGAAGGTGACGATACCGCCGCCAGCGTTTCCGGCCTTGTTCAGCGACAGCACCATGGCACTCTGGCCGTTCGACCGGAGCGACGACCCGTCGGCGTTGGGACCGGCGACGATCGTCATACCACGACGGATCCCCGGCGCCCAGCCCTTCACGTTGCCCGCGAGACCGTACGGCGCGTCGATGCCGACAGTAGCGTCGGGCGCAGCGTCGTCGATCCGGCAGATGATACCCGCGCCGAAACCGATCGCCTGACGGTCGAGGTCGGCCTGAAGGCCGCGCTCGGTCTTGGTCAGCTCGATCTCGGCCCAATCCGCGAAAGCCGCCTTGGACTTCACGGCGTTCGCCATCACGTTCCGCGTCATCTGGGCAACTGCCAGGTTCTTCTTCAGATAGACACGGCCGTTCACGAAGGTCGGGTTCCCGGGGATCGGCAGGAAGCCGTCCTCATTCCGGGCACCGATGCCTTCGTTGTACCCGAACATGTGCGCCAGCTCAACGTAGCGGCCCTGCGGGCCTTCCTTCACGTTGCTGTTCTGCTGGAACAGGTCGAGTACCTTCGAGTGCAACACGACGCCATCGAACAGCGGGTCCTGAAAGACCTGCTTGAGCATGGCATCGGCCGCAGCAGTGTTCCATGTGGTCATGGTTGACTTCTCCTGCTAATCACCACGCAGGCGGCGAGCCGCCTCGCGCGTATCCTTCGAGCCCTTGATCTTGCCAAATCGCTGATCGCGGGCTCGTGGGGAGCTGTCGCGTCCGGACACCTTCCGGTGCTTCGCACGCTTCTGCTCCTTCTCCTTGAACAGCAGGGCGAGGTCGCCAGGAGCGCCCTTACCCTTCCGCCCATTGGTAGCACCCAGGTATCGCTTCGCGACCGGCTGGATGATGGACAGGATCTCCTGCTCGGAGGGCCAGCCCTGTCCAGCACGCTGTCGTTGCGCCACGGCACGGGAGACCCGCTGGCTCGCGGCAGTCGCGAAGTCCGACATTTCCTCCTGGTCCAGCCGAAGCTGCTGACCGATGGTACGGATCTGTGCGCCAACATCCGACGCGAATTGCTTCTGCCGGGTGTTGACCTGGTATCCCTTGACCCCCTTGTCGATGGCTTCCTGGGCCTTCATGCGGGCCAGCTCGGCCTTGTCCTCCAGGGTTTCGTCATCGACCGCTCCCGTGAGCACCTTGTTGTTCGCCAGGGCCTCACGGGCGCGCTTCGGGTACATGGAGATCCACCGCTTCACGAAGGCTTCCCCGACTTGGCGGGGCTTCTCGCTGTCGCGGTCGTAGAAGTCCAACATGAGCATGGTGGCCTCGGGCTCGTGCTGCATGAACTCCGCTGCCGCCTGCCATGTCCGCGCTTCCCCAAGCTGGCTCTCGATGGCGTCCAGTTTCTCTGAACGATTGATGTGAGCCTTGAGCAAGTCGTAGTGCTCCTGGGGGAGCCCGTCGATCGTGAGCGCCGTATCCTTGCGCCCCTTCGATTGCTTGGCGACAGGCGGGATGAACAACTCCCGCCCGTCCGCCTTCTCCTCGGTGTCCTCCTCGCCTTCCTCGCCCTCCTCGGCCTCGGGCTCCTCGCCTTCGGCCTCGGGCTCCTCATCGTCGTCGAGCAGGGTATCCAGCTCGCGATCGGTGTCACCTTCTTCGATGTCGTCAGCCTCCTCGGCGTCCGCCTCCTCGGCATCAGCCTCGGCGTCCGCTGGCGATCCGCGTAGGGCCTGCGCGGCAGATCGAAGGGGCGAGTCACCACCTTCGACGCCACGGGTGATCTCCCCGGCCAGCTCCGTCAGGTCCAGGTCGGGTTCGAGATCGGCGAGCCCTTCATGGGGATCGGTGATACGGTCGGCCACAGTTGCCTCCTAGCGGCTTAGAGCCGCTCGCAGATGACCGACACCATCGCGGTCCCGCCCGCCGTGCTCTTGGCGGACAGCACGCGAATCCGATCGCCGGTCTTGAAGTAGTTGTCGCCGGACGCCACTTCGAGATCCCGCACTCCGGCCGCGCTCGATGCGGCGAACGACAGGGCCGCACCCGTGATGGCCGTCACGGTTCCGTCCATCGTGATGAGCGACGGGGTGACGGTTCCGGCATCCGTGCCCGCCAAGCCCTCGGCCACGATGCCATCGAGCGCCACGACGCGCCCGTTGAACGGCAGATGGAAGTCCGCCTGCAACAGCCCGGTCGCCTCAAACGAGCTGGGAACCTGGAAGGCGACCACATCGAACCCCGCAAACTCGCGGAGGTCCTCGACGGCCGTGATGTCCGATGCATCGGACACGATCTTCGCGATAAACTCCGACTTGGCCGCGATGTCCTTGCCGATCTTCGGCTTCAGGCCACCGTTCGCCACACCGTAGGACGCGAGCAACTTCGTCGTGCCGTCGATGTAGACGTAGGTGTCGTACGAGGCCGTCACCGTCAGGGTGTCGGCCGCAATCAGATGCTCGGTGTACCCGACGGCGTTGTCACCCTTCACGCGCACGAGCCCGGGCAGGTAGTCCCAATCCAGGCCGGAGCCGGGAATCGGGCCTTCGAGGCCGCACAGCACGCCGTTGTGTCGCAGGCCGAGCTGAGCGTCCAAGTGCTTTCCGCGATACATGTGTGTCTCCTCTGTTCGTTGCCCCACGTGACCGACCGGGGTCGGCCCGGTCGGTTAGATCACCTGCAACGAAGCACGGCCAGGGTCGGCCTGGCCCGGAGCTGCCGCATCCGCACCCGGGAGCGGGGCGCCTTGCCCCTGCCCCGGTGGACCGGCCGCTTCGTTCGGTGCGCCCTCCTGTTGCTCCTGGTCGCCGCCAGCTCCGGCCATCTGCGCCACCTGGCCCGCCATCATCATCTGATGGAACAGCATGTGCGTACGGAACAGTTGCTGCGCCTGGGGATCGAGGTCCCGGAAGGCCACAGTCTGCATGTACTCCAGGTGGACTGCCATGTGGAGCATGTGGTCGTGCTCGGGAAGAACGGGGCTCAGTTGGCCCACGAGCAGCTCCAGGTGCTCCTGTTGTGCCATGGCGTAGGCTGGCCCGCCGCCCCCGGGCTTGATGGCCCGGTTCACGTCGGGGTAATTCAGGACCCGCAGGGCCGCGTCCGGCGCGATCAGTTGTGCGCCCACGAGGGCGATGACTCGATTCTGCCGTTCCTGGCGACTCTCCAGGACCTGCGATTCCGGATTCGGGTAGACGTTGACCCGGCCCTGGAACATCTCGGGCTGGACCATGATAAACTCCGGGGCCTGGTCCTGCCCGGACAGCGACAGCAACCGCTGGTCGTCCATGCAGGCGCTCAGGATCCCGGCCATCTTCTGGGCGATGTTCGCCCAGACGTAGCTGTGGTAGCGCACCGTCGCGCCCCAGACGCGATCGGTGTCGAAGCGGACCTCCCGTTGCAGCTCGCCGGAGGCGTCCGGCGTCACCGGCATCCCCTCGGCCCCGAAGGGCTGGGAGCCCAGCATCTGCATCCACGACTGCAACCGATCGGCCATCTCGATCGAGCCCCGAGGCAGGCCCGGCGCGTCGAACCGCTTGAACGGTTCGCCCACGCTGAAGTTGGCCGCCACATAAGAGCCGGGGATCTGGAGCTTCGCGATCTGCTCATCGTCCAGGGCGTTCTCGTTGTAGAACGTGATCGGCTGCTCATGGAAGTCCGCTGAATCCAGAGATCCGTGCATCCGCCGGTTGAACGCCCGTTGGATCGGGTTCAGAATCTCCAGGTCCCCGGCCCCCTCGTTGCGCCAGGGCACCGGGATCGAGTCGAAGGCATCGAACGGGATGATCGCGTTCTCGTGCTGCTGGTCCACCCAGAACGGATTGATGTCGTCGTACAGGACCGTCCGTTCCTTGCACACGAGCGTCAGTCGCCCGCGCGACTGCGTGTGATGGCTCGGGATACATGGGCGCCAATGCTCCCAGACCTCGACGTAGCCCTTCAGGACCTCACCCTGGACCGAGCCGAGGCCGTGCGAGTAAATCGCGTGGTCCGGCATCCCGTAGTTGGAGCCGTACGCCAGCTTCAGCGCCAGGTCGTCGTCGGTCGAGATCTCGTCGGGCTCAAGCCGCACGTTGAACCGGCGCTCGATGTCCTCGACGGGCACGAGGTACTTGTGCGTGTACCAGGGCTTCTCCCAGAACATCTCCGGCCCGTGCGGGACGATCAGCGACGTCGGCGTGATGACGTCGAGCGTCAGGTCGCCGACGCGCGTCGTGTACGGATCCCCGAAGCGGGGCTCACCCTCCGGCCCCACTATCGGGTTGCCCTCGGCATCCTTCAGGATGTTGGGCTCGAAGTTGTCGCCGACCTTGTGCCAGGGCGCATCCGAGATCGTGCGCTCCTGCATCACCCCGGACTGTGAGAGCTGCTCGAAGATCGCGGGGCCACGAAACTCTTGGAGCGGGCCACGGTCCGGATCCCACCGGAGCTTCGTGACGGCGCGGGCAGCAGCGATGACCCAGCCGTACAGGAAGAACATCTTCTGCGGCATCGCCATCTGCGTCCACTCGTACCGCCAGATCGGGTCCATGACCCGGGCCGTCACCGCATCGGTGTAGTCGGCCGTCGCGGGCATGAACGTGACCATCGGCAGGTTCTCGGTCAGCTTCGAGAGCGTCAGCTTGTAGTAGTGCTGGAGCCAGTTGAATACCGGACTCTGCCGCCAGCGTTCGTCCGGCGACAGGAACCAGCGCGACAGGTCGATCGACTCGCCGAGAGTCTCGATGAAGTAGTCGTACTGCGCGCCCGAGAGCATCCGGACGTTCTCCTCGACCTGCCGCCACCAGGCGCGGTTCGCATCCTCCCACCGCTCCCAGCACGTGTGCTTGACGAAACTGACCAGCTCCTCGGGATCGGCCAGCTCCGTGCCAGGCATCCCGCGCGCCCGGTCGGAGTCCACCGACCACCCGGGCGGCGCGAGCGCCATGAGCTGGGGTTCACGCGAGGCTGGCATTAGACCCTAGCCTGACGGCCCCAGAGTCGGACGTTCCCCTGGTTTCCGCCCGTGGTCGCCTTGAATTGGAACCAGTAGAATTGGTAGTAGGCCAGGGCGATCTCGACCTCCTGGATCGCGCCTGCGGCAATGGTGGCCGACGCGACAACCTCGACGCGATCGGCCACGGCCGCGTTCGGATCGTTCGAGCCCAGGACCTTGACGTCGATGCTGTTGGCCCCGTCGGTGTTCTTGAACACCACTGAGATCGGCCCCGAGGTCTTGGCCAGAAACTTCTCGGTGACGTCCCCCTCGCCGACGCCCGAGAGCGCAATGTCCGCCCAGGCGTTCACGCTCTCTTGGTCGTGAGGCCGCGAATCAAAGGTGTAGGTGTCCATCGTCAATTCCCCTGGTCACGGCGCCAACGGAAGCGCGAAACCGAGTAGAGCGGCGTATCCAGGAACGCCACGTGGACCGTGTTGGACGGCGCGGAGTCTCCGTTGGCGTTCCGCGCCACGACGTAGTACCAGTAGGTCTTGGTCTGATCGAACGGACCGGGATCGTCCCACAGCTCGACATCCGGGAGCGTGGTGTCGTACTCGACGAACGGCCCCGAGTTGCCCACCCGCCGGAAGATCACGAACGCCGTTTCGTCGGCGCTGTTGTCCTGCCAGGTAAGCCGGATGAACGGTCCCGCGAAAAGCTGCGCCACGAGACTGGTCGGGGCGCTCGGCGGCGCCGCCCCGTACAGGTCTACCCACCAGCGCCCAGAGAGTAGCAGCAGGCGATCCGGGGGATCGAGACTGCCATCGGCCTCCGGGTACTGGAAGCCAAGTACGCCACGGCGCTCGTTGATGTTGTCCCACGTCACGTGAGCTTATCCAAGGTCGTTGTCGTGCCATCGTCAGAGTGCGTCCCGGTAGCGACGTCGCCGGTATCGCCGGGGTTCCGCTGAGTCTCCACCCCGGTCGTCTTGTTGAACGTCCGTTTCGCGAGCTGGTGTCGCATCGCCAGCCACGCGATCAGCTCCTCGAAGTCGGCGGTCCCGAGGGCCGGTGCGCCGGTCGGGGCCGCGATAACCTTGCTGAAGATGCCTGCGACGATCTCCGCCACCGCATCGGCACTCAGCGCCACCGCATCCACGACATCGGTCTGAATGAGCCCCACAGTAACAGGGTTGTCCACGCCGACCAGCAGCGTGGGCGCTTGCGACTGCCGGATCTGGACCTGCGTGTACGCCGTGGGCTTGATGGGGTTGTTCCCGTAGCTGTTCACGGCCACGAGGTTCCCGCCAGAAACCTGACAGCTTTCGTAGGTAGGTCCGCCACGAGCCTCGAATTGGATCCTCCAATCGTTAATCATCGTGAGCGTGATCCCGGTAAACTCACCCCCGCCGAGATCCGCCTTCCCCTCCCAGGTCGCCATCATATCGAGATCGAGGTACGCCGGTTCGTCGGCGTAGTCTGCGATCGCATCCACCAGCTCCTGGACCGTGACCGAGGTATCCGGTGCCAGGACGGTGACGGTCTTGTCAACCCGCTCGAAGCTGAGCGTTGCCATACTTGCGCTCCCAGGCAGCGATTTCGCGATCGCGCTCCTCGCACGTCGCGATCTGCTCCTGCCGCTCGGCAATCAGCTTCTGTAAGTCCTCGATGGCCTCCGTGAAGGAGTCGATCTTGTCCTGAGCGTGCTCCTGGTCCTTCCGCAGCGCCTCGATGTCCCACAGCGGATACCTCCGCTTCGGGTGCTGGGGCAGCTCCACGAGCGTCATCCCGTCCTGGGCACTCAGAATCTTCGCGCCTGGCGGTAGCTTCATCACGTCACCACGCTATCCGGAGTCTTGACGGCCGCGACTTCTCGGCCGGTGCTCACGATGGTCTGATCGGACACGAAGGGCTGGTAGCCCTTGATCCGGACCACGAATCGGCCGTACACGTCCGCGCTGTAGATGAAGGTGTTCGAGACCGATGCACCCGTGGCGGCCTGGAGGACGAACGGGACGTACACGTTGTCCGAGACCGTCGAAGTGAACGGCAGCGTGTTGGTTTCGTACCCGTTCCCCGTGCTCCAGGTCAGCGTCTGCCCTTCGGCACTGACGGTCGTGAGGTCGTTCACCCCGTCGATCGACACGATGTAGCCCCACGCGCTCGTGGTCGTGTTCCGGATGGTGTCGCCCACCCGCACATCGTCCGTGACGCCGAAGTCGGCGCCCGTATCCTCCAGGGCGTTGCCCGAGCTGCCTGCCGTCGCCGTGCCCGACACCGCCGTCGCCAGCGTGAACGTCGAGCCGGTCCAGGACGTGTACCGCAGCAGGGCCTCCGGATCGTTGTCCTCAGACACGTCGATGATCTTGACGACGCCCGCCGCCGGTTCGTCCGACGAGATGGACGTGCCGACCACGATCGTCGTGGCCCCCGGCGATTGGGCGGTGCCCTGGTAACGATCCTTCTCGATCGGGCCGGTGGAGCTGGCCCGGCGGAAGATCCCGGCGCGATCGCCTGCGGCCAGGCCAGAGATCGACACGGCGATCTCGTTGGGCGGCTGTTGGGTGACTCCCAGGTCGTCGATGAGCTGGTACGCCTGGATGTCCCCGGCGTCCAGGTCGGTCACGTACACCCCGGGCGCCCCGAAGAACGTCCCACCCGCGAAGGTGCCGAACGGGGCCGACTTGAAGGCGCCGTTAATGGCGCTCGTGACGCCTCCGGAGTCGATGTCGCCGCTGTTCGCGCCGTCCGAGATGGAGGTCGAGTCGTCCGTGAACGTGCCCCGGACGTTCGACAAGATCACGATGTCCTCGGGCGAGCTGTGGTAGGCCACGATGATGCCCGTGGCGCCGTCGCCAACACCGCCCGTCTGGGTCAGCGTGCCACCCTCGGTGAAGCCGCTCGGCGCGGGCGTCGTGGTCTTGAGTCGCACTTCGCTGCCCAGGTACTGCTCGCCGTCCTCCTGGGAGCCCGTGACCCCGATCTGGGTAGTGGATCCCCTCCGGGTGATGTACTTCAGGCGCTCGTAGACCTGCGTCAGCACCCGAGTATTACAGTCGATCTCGATGCTGTATGGTCTGGACCCGTTCCCGTTGTTGAGATCGCGTGAGATGGCGCCGAACGCCAGCGTGACGTTCGTCCAGGTGGCAGGACCCGAATCGGCTGGGGATCCACTAGAGGTTGCGGTCTCGGTCGAGGTCTGCCCCGTGATGACCTCGCCGGACTGGAAGTCGGTCAGGTTCTTGTCCACCAGGGCGTAGGTGAGCGACGTGTCGGTCACGTAGGCCGTGAGGATCGCGCGGGCGCCCGAGGTCCCGCCCACGATCAGCTCGCCGACCTCGAAGGCGCCCGAGTGCACGCCGGTCGCGATCGTCCGGGAGCCGGTCGAGTTGTTCGCGTCGATCGCCGTCGAGAGCGGGGCCGGGTTCCGGCCCCCGTTGGACAGATCGGGCTGGAAGAAGTCGTACAGCGACGTCTGCTGGCGCGCGAGCACGGTCACGATCCCCGAGTCGATCAGCGAGCCCGCCTCCTGCACGAGCACGAGGACGTCGATCGAGCCGTCGTCCCACCACTCCGTGAGCTTCACGTCGTCCTGGATGATGTAGATGTCGGTGAAGTCGCGGATCTGGGCGATCGTGTAGAGGTTCGACCACAGATTCTCGCCGCTCTCCACACCCGTCGCCGAGATCAACGTCACACTCCAGCCGGTCCCGGTGATCGACTCCGGCGTAGCGTCATCGAATTGCGTGCTGCTCGTGTTCCGCACCCAGATGACGTTGTTCGCGTTGTCCGCCCAGAGGATCTCGCCGGTCGCCCCGGACGTCCCGCCGGTCAGCACCACACCCTTGTCGGTGTACCCGTCGCCCCCCTCGGTCGGCGTGCCGCCGTGGAGCAGCTTTGTGATCCCGAAGCCCCCGATGGTCGAGGTATCCTCGGTCCCGACCTTGGCCCAGCCCTCGGACTCCAGGGCGCCACCGTAGAACGCCTTGACGGACGTCGGGTCCATGAACCAGGGGTAGAGGATCTTGTAGTCGGTCGGCGTCGGCGCCCGCATCGGGTTCGCATCGTCCATCTGCGCCGGTTCGTCGAACACGTCCATGAGGTAGGAGTACAGCTCGTTCATGCTGTACGTCGTGTCAGGTATCCCATCGGTGAACCCGCCGACATAGGACAGGATCCCATTCACATAGTCGATTGACAGATCAGAGGTCAGCGGCATGTCGTCAGGCTCCTACGGATTCACAGGGTCAGCCAGCAGCGTTACGATGACGTCGAGACCTGTGGCGGCCACGAGACCGGGAGATTCGAGCGGGATGTATTTCGGACTGTCGCCTGACGACGCCTTCCGAACCCGAATCTCGACGTCAATATCACCAGGATAGTTGAATCCCGTGTTCTGGGCAATTCCGGAAGCGTTCGTGTCGAGCCCTCCGGTGCCGCTCAACAGCTCATCGTCCTTGGTCACGGCGCCCACGGTTTCCAGGGCGTAGATGCCCGTCTGGGCAGTCTCGACCGGATCACCCGCCTCGTCGAGCACCGTGACCTTGAGCGTGACGGTCGTCACGAACGTCACGGTGCCGAGGCTCGTGGTGGCGTCCGAGCCGTTGTTGTTGATCGTGAGCGAGCCGCCCGTGTTGTTGTAGACGTCGTAGGTGTTGGCGGCGAACGTGAGGTCCACGTAATCGTACGAGCCGGTGCTGGTATGGCGGACCGCGATGTAATTCGCCAGGAAGAAGCACCGCTCGATGTCGATGTTGCTGTTCCAGAGGATCGCGCCGTAGGACCCCGCGTTATATCCGGTGAAGGTGCAATTCCGGAACGTCGTCTGCCCGCATTGGACCTCACCCGAGCCGACGAACGTGCAGTTGAACACACGGTGGCCCGTGGCGTTCGGGAATGACGGGCCGGTTTGCACGCCAGTCCCGCCGATGCTGTCCAGCGTGGCGCCGTACATCTCGACCATCGTGGCGTCACTCAGGTCCAGCTCCTCGTACTGGATGTTGGCCCCCGTGTTCAAGGACCGCGAGTCCTCCGTGAACAGACTCCCACCGAAGCCGACCCGATCCTCCCCGGTGCCGGAGCTGTCCCCAATCAGCACGTAGGTCTCCCCGGTGTCGGTCACGGTCGAGATCGAGCGCGTCCGCGTTGCGCCGTTGTCGAGGGCCTGGTCGGCGTAGATGATGACCTCGGCCCGGGAGAACCAGCCGCAATCGAGTGCGCCGGACACGTCGCCGAACACGAGCGGATAGTTGACCTCGTAGGCGCCGTCGCGGTTCTTGTCGATCACGCCCCACCAGTTATCGTCGGTCGGGCCGTCCTTCTGATAGATGTCCTCCAGGGTCGTGTATCCGATCACCTTGGCGTCGAGGTCCGCCGTCGAGGTCCCGGTGAAGCCGGTCGGGATCGTCAGCGTCGAGGCCGACGTGACCGACACCGCATAGGTCCCGTCGATCGAGGCTCCGGCGTTCTCGATCCGGATGTAGTCCCCATCCTCGTACCCGTCGGTGATCCACGAGCCACCATCGAGCCGGACCACGGTGCTGTTCGTTCCGCCGTTGGGCGTGAACGTGATCCCGTTGGTGCCGTCGGTGTGGCTGGGCGTCGTGACCTCGACATAAGTCCCGTAGAACATCTTGTCGATACAGATGACGTCGGACTTCGAGGCCGTCGCCGTAAACTGGAAGCCGACGCCGACGCGCGTGATCGCCGTCATCGTCGGGCTCCCGTTGCTCCGTGAGGCCGCGCGGTTCGCGTCCACCACGATCAGTCGCCAGCCCGCGCCCACCCAGGCCACGTCGTTCCCCCCGACGTAGTAGTCCTGGTAGGCGCTAGTCCAGTCGGTGCCCGTGGCCAGGCGGACGTACACCCCGTTGTTGGCGAGGCTGTCCACGAACGCCGTGGAGGTCACGAACACCCAGACCATCACGAGGTTCGCGGTCGCATCGAAGCTCGTGATACCAGTCCGGCCGAAGCCACCGTCGCCCGTGGCGTTCGGGGCCACAGCCACCGAGATCCCATTCTCGCGGTAGATGTCGGTGGACGTGCCCCACTTCGCGCTGTTCGAGCCCCAGCCCGACCAGCCCGAGGTCGAGTCGGCCGCGTCGATCAGCGTCAGGGCGCCTGCGTTAATGACCGGGATCATATCGGCGCGCCAGGAGGACGTTGCAGAGGGCGGCGCACGCGAGATGGGCGTGCGCCTCGCCGAGCCACGGGATGCGGTAGGCCGACGGCTTGTCGTAGAAGGGCGGCAGGCCGGTAGTGTCGTCCCCGATCGCGTAGACCACCTTCTCCTGGTCGTGCGGGAAGCTCGCGATCGAGTTGCCGCCCTGGTGGTCGAGGGGACACCAGGCGTAATCGTTCGCCAGCTCCGGCTGGACTTCCAGGAGGTCCACAGGACTCTGGCAGAGGATCCGGCCGTTGTGTGGGGCGATGTCCACTTCCCCGAGGTCCCGGAGGGGATCGACGACGATCGGGCGAAGGTCCGCGAAGTTGCACCACTTGTCGAAGTACCAGTAGTACCGATCGCGGTAGAACAGCAGGAAGCGCGTGTTACCCTCGATCGACACCATCGACCTCCAGTCGTGCATCCACCTTCCAGACCTCCCGAAGATCGGCCCGGACGATCTTGGCCGCCTGACGATCGTTGCCCTCGTAGAACACGCGATTCGGCGGCACGAGCACCCGGTAGCGGCGCGGTACGTCGTCGATGATGGGCTCGGGAAGGGGCGGCGGCGAGCGCCGGGGCCAGCGGGCGAGCGCGCGGACACTGACGGCCATCACGATCGCGGCAGCGGCCACGACGATGGCGCTCAGCATCTCCATGACTCCGAAGATTGGGCCTCCGGCCAGCTCAGTCAAGTCTCAGCCTCCTCCCGAGTTGCCGTCCCGCCGCCATGATCTCCTCGATGGCCTGCTTCCGGGCGATCGGCCCCAGGTGCGGATAGCTGCGCTCCAGGTCCTGCTCGATCCGGTCTCGCCGCTCCTCATCACTCTCCTCGGGCTCGGCGGTAGGCGCCGTCGGGGCTGATGCGGCCGACGACTTCCGGCGCCTCCTCGGGATCATCGGCTTCCGCATAACCCCGCGCCACCAGCCCAGCATGTACGTCACCGTACTCGCCAGCAGCGCAACGAGACACCAGCTCACGATAACTGCGCTCAGCATGTGCCTCCCTTGCGGCCTGTAGCTCCTTCTCGCGCGTGGCCGCCAGCAACGTCCAGAAGAACAGCATCCCGGCGGCCCAGATGCTGCCAGCCGTGACGATCAGCCCGAGAGCGCCCATGGGCTCCTCACTCGTGGCGGTTTCGGTTTGTAGACGGTCTGGACCTTCACGGCCGGGAAGCCCGACTGGCGGGTGATCTCGCGGACGCGACGGTCCTTGGCTTCCTGGTACGATCGCTGGTCCAGCAGCTTGTCGAGGTCCGGGTCGTGCTCTAGCATCTCGGCGCCCGTCGGCATGGCCGGTCGAGGCCGCATCTGCGCCCAATACCGGAGCGCATCCGCGCCGTGGTCCTCCTGGTGGGGCTCCAGCTCCTCGACGTCATGGGGCTCGATCCCCCGGGCCAGGCTGGTCATCTGGCGCCACAGCACCCGGCAGTTGTCCGAGATCGTGAGCAGCGGGCCGCCCTTGCGGAACGGGTAGAACCACGTGTGGAGCGTCTGCCAGCCCCTGACCCGAGACCCTGGCCCCTTGATCGCCTTCGTCAGCGTCCAGCCCCGGACCTTGAGCCGGGGCATCATCTCCTCGGCCGGGCTGGGCTCGCCCCCGATCGAGGACCACGCTTGCGTGTCGCAGACGATCCGCGTGATCCGCTCATCCGTGTGGGTGCGCTCCGCGATCATCTGGCCGACCATCGCCCCGGTTTTCTCCCGGACCACCAGCTCGCGGTAGACCCGGGCACGCATCGGTTCCCCGACGCCCGAGGTCGCCTCGATCCAGAGGACGTGACAGTAGTCGTTGTACCCCCAATCAATCACGATCTCTTTGTTCGTCCAATCCAGCGGCGGGCTCGCAGGCACCCGGTGGACCGCCTCCCGCAGCTCGCTGAACATCACCCCGGCGGCGATGTCCCAATGGCCGTGCCGCATCGCGCGGCGTAGCTCGGGATCCGGGTAGGCCAGCAGGGCGGTCTCGTACTGCGTGGTCTGCATGAGGATGTCGTTCGAGTCCAGCGTGGCCGGGATGAATTGGCGCAGATAGCTGCGCTGCTTCCCGGTCACTTCGTCCTCGACGATCTCCAGGTAGTACCGGCCGGGCTCGCGGTTGTCGATGAACCGCTCCTTGACCCACGAGTGCCCAGGCCCCCCGGGATTGCTGGCGGCCCGGATGTAGCAGCGTACCTGGTGGCCCTGCCACAGCGGGCGGCAGCGGAGGAACAGGTACAGGTAGACGGAGGGGTTCGGGTACTGCGTGATCTCATCCCAGGCGATGTAGGCGTACGCGCGGCCCTGGTAGCGGTACTTGTGAACGTCGCGCTCGCAGTACGCTAGCTTGTAGCTAGCGCCCATCTCCGAGGCGCGTATGATGTTGGCGCTGGCCGACTTGGCCCGGTACGGGAACCGCCACAGATGCTGCGACTTGTTGAACCGGCCGCCCACGAGCGGGAAGGTCTCGTGCGACATCTCGATCACCTGGTCCAGCTCATCGTAGGTGCGCCGGAAGAAGATGGCCCGATACCCGATGTTGTCCACCTGGCGGAGCCCCTCGTTGAGCAGGATCACGGTCTTGCCCGGGCCTGCGGCGCCCCCGAAGAAGGTCTCGAAGGCGTTCGACTTCGAGAACGCCTCCTGCTCCGGGCTGTACGGGCAGAAGGCGTGGATGTCGTTGTGACGGCAGTAGGGGTTGCGGACGTCGGTCCCTGCTTCTGGGGCGTCCTGAAACTCCAGGACGGCGGCGTCCAGCTCAGCGTTCATGCTTGGAGGAAGTGCAGGATCAATGCTCGAACGTCAGCACCTTGTCGGGCCGCTCCGGGCTGAGTAGGGCCACGCCCCGTTCGTCGCCAGTCTCCGGGCCATCCTGGGCCTGCATGAACAGCTTCAGGTACTGCCCGAGCTTGGTCAGGGCATCCACCTTATCGTGCAGCTCAAACTCGACCTGGGTCCGGCTGGTGGTCCGCTCGCTGCCGTCCTTCTGGACCACGGTGGTCGAGGTCTCGGTCATCTTGACCTTCTTCACGGCCCGGGCCTGCTCCTCGGTCAGCGTGCTGGACTCCACGAGCGTCACGTGGTCCGGCCCCCAGGACACGTAGTCCCGCATGTCGCTGTACGCCAGGCGGCGGATCTCCTCCAGGACATCCTGCGCCTCGATGCCCGTCCGCGCCATCATATCGGCGAGCTGATCCGCCAGGGCCTCCTGAATGTGCGGCTTCGTCAGGTTCTCGTAGCCCATGGCCCGCGCGGTCTTGGGGCTGTAACCGGCGGCAATGGCGGCACTTGTAGCGTTGAGGTCCTTCAGGTAAGCACGAACGAACAGCTCTTGCTTAGGCGTCAGCTCCATCGGGTCCGCCCGGTTTCGGGTACAGGTCCTCGATCTCATCGCCGAGGAAGTCCTGACCGTGTACGAAGATGCGCCAGAGGGCGCGGGCGACTTCTGCTAGCTTAACGCCATATCGCTCGTTGAACAAGCGTGTTCCGATCGCGTGGTGCTCCAGGTGAGCTTCCGCACAGCCTGGCCACATGTTCTCGGGATCGTCATGGCATACGCCGTGGCTGACGTGGCAGCATTGCACCCGACCGACGCACTCGTGGACGTGCCCGAGGAGGCACGGGAGCGTGCGGATCCAGCCCCGTGCCTCCTCATCCGTGATGCAGGGGCTCGGCTTCGGCCGCCTCACGCGAGCGCCAGCGTCACGTTCACGAGAGACCCACAGCAGATGTCGAGCGCCTGGGCCAACTGCTGCCAATCTTCCTTGAGAAACAGCAGGTCCACGTGGCCGCCCTGAATCTGCCCGCCTTCCGACAGGTCTACGCGCACGCGAATGTGCGTCGTCCCGTCGAGTGCCGTGTTGCGGATGACACCTTGGGTCTGCATGAGACCCCCTTTCCCCTGCTCATGTCAGCAGGGCTAAGGTTCCGAGCGTCCAGCCGACAGCGCCTGCGGCCCCCAGGATCGTGCGCCACAGCACGTTGCGGATGTTGTAGCGATCGAGCACGATCAGCGCGTCCCCCTTCTGGAGCTGGCCGTAGAGGACCACGAACACCGTCAGGGCTGTCGCGTTCCAGGGGAAGGGGATCTGGAGCAGCAGCAGGACCACCCCGAGCTTCCAGATAGCCCCTAGGCAATGGGCACCGATCGGGCTCTCGGTCAGGTACTGCCACCAGGGCCAGGGTGGCGGGTTCACGTCGCCCCCGCTGGGGAGGATCCACCACCAAATCGGCGGCGGCGTGAAGGCGTGGCGCCAGGCAGCGGCGCTGAACCAGCCGCTCACTTGTTCCCCTTGCAATGGCCAGGAGGCCAGCAGAATCCCGGGCGCTCGACTGTGATATTGATGTACGAGTCCCCCGGAAGATTGGTCTCGACGTCCGTGTGGTGGTGGTGGGCCAGGGCCACGATCAGCGCGGCGGCCCCGAGCGTCGTCCCGGCAATCCCGAGGATCAGCGGCCACTTCGAGCCCGAGGAGGAGGTCTCGATGACCTCGACCGTCCCGAGCTGAGCCAGGACATCGGTCCGAAATGAGGCAAGGGCGCTGTCGAGATAGGCCAGCTCGCTGGTACTCAGCGAGTCGAGATGGCCCCGGAGCTGGGTGAGCTGGGGTGGGATCCGACTACAGACGGTGGCGGACTCCTCCAGGGCCGTGACCACGGGCACAAGGCTGCATTGCTGTTGCGCCGATGCAGCAGCCGGGAGGAGGAGGAGCAAGGCGAGCAGCGGCCTCATGCGGGCCTCCAGGTGAGTGACGCCCCAATATACACAGAACGGCCCCCGATCGAGCGACCGGGAGCCGTCTGCGCTTTGCCCCCCAGCAAAGGAGGTCTCCATGGGCGAGACCGATGCGGCCGTAAGTTAGCCCTGCTGGGGCACATGGTCAAGCTCAGTCCAGGAACACCACGCCGTTGCAGTAAAACTCCCCGTCCTTGTAGAGATACTCGATCCAGTCGGACCAGTAGCTCGGGCGTTCCTGGTACTGTTTGCAGATCGCAACAGGCGTCCACCGGCCGTCCACCTGGCCCTCACAGTACCACTCGACGTACCGGAGGTTCGCGTACTGAAACTCTGTGCCGCTGAACGACTCGAAGTATCCGAACCCGATGATCGACGTGTTGTGCGGCACGTCATGGCGCACGAGGCCGAGCGTTTCCGGCCGGTACGACAGCGTGCAGGCGGATCCCCAATAGGACGGCTGGTTGGCCGTCGCGAGGGCTGGGGTGTCCTCGATCGGTGCTGACGTGTCGCCGCAGGCAGCGAGGAGCCCGATCGTGAGCAGGACCAGGCCGATCGCCAGCAGCGTGCCATCTACCTTCCGCATCTGGAACCTCCTGAGAGAGAGAGCACCGGCCGCCCGCAGCACGACCAGCGCCACGCGCCCCCAACGTACGCCTGGAGGCTGGTGCCGCAAGTCATCACGGACGATCGGCAATGTGGGCAGGGATCCCCCCGCCGCATGTAGTCGTCGATGTACTGTTCCTCGGTCACGTGGTTGTGCGCCCGGCGCAGGGCCTGGCGCCGCTTCCCATGGACCTTCTCGCGCTCGCGTTGCGCCTTACTCCAGCTCGGGAGATAGACCATCTCAGGCCCCATTCCCGTGGTGGAACGTCACCATGTTAGGCATACGCCCGCCTCGGCGGCTCCAGCTCCGCCTCCTCGATGGCCTCCCGCTCCGCCTGCTCCTCCGACTTCACCTTCGCCCGCTCCCGCTTGATGTCCTGCCGCACGCAGTCGTCGCACAGCCCGAGGTACAACACCTCCCCGTCGTACTCCGCCTCGACCTGCGGTGTGAGGTACGGCTTCCGGACCCAGACCCACCCCTCGAATCGGCGACCACACCCTGCGGGATACCCATGCTTCCGAGGGTTCCGGCAGAGTTTCTTCGCCCACACGATCGGGTAGTCGTCATGCCCCGCGCGCTCACCGAGCTTCGGGGCCTCCCATGGTGCTGTCATTGACCTCCTCCTGGGGATGCGCCGCCCCGAGGTACTTCACAGCCATCGGGTGCGGCTTGCCTTCCTGGTACGGTTTCTGATGATCCGCAAGGCGCTCGATCCGCTCCTGGTCGGTGAAGATGTTCTGGATGCCGTCGAGCTTGCGGCCTTCGTCGGCCATCCGCTTGAATGTGGGATCCCTGAACCAGCCGTCGATCGCGTACAGGAGTTGGTGGACGTCCCCGCCGTTCCGCTTCAGGGCCTGCACCAGCCGGGTCTCCCGCTTCGGATCGAACAGGGCCTTCGTGTGCCCCGTGCGATGCGCCCAATACGCGAATACCAGCTCCGCCTGTACCCGGCGCAGATCGTCCGCCCCCACCTGGGATACCCGCTCCTCGGAGACTGCGGCCAGGACGGCCGCCAGGTGCTCCTGGATGTCGGGAAGCCTGGTGCCCGATCTCGTGGGTGTCCGGTTCCCGTTCCCCGAAGTGGGTGCGATCGCGACACCAGGCTCCAACTCGACAAGAGTACCGTCAGGTACTCTATATCTCTCCTCTACTCTACTCTCCTCTACTCTGTCTAGCATCGTGCTAGCATCGTGCAAGCAACCCGCTAGCACGATGAAGCCTCGGACGTGCAACTCGTTGAGCTGCCGTGAGATAGCCTCCGTGGATGAGTCGGGTAGGCGCAAGCGCCATGCTAGCGCATCGCTAGCAAGGTCGATCTCTCCATCCCCTTCAGCCGCGAGGAGCCAGAGGCCCACGAGGAGCTTGGCCGCGTCGGGCGGGAGATCCACCCACTCGCGGTTGTCCAGGAGGCTTCGGTGGAGCTTGATCCACGGGGGGCTTCGGTGCTTGTAGTGCTGGAACCGGGACCAGTTAGCAATCGTGATCCGTGCCATCGACGACCTCCTCGGGCACGGGATCGCGGAGCAGGTCGTCCAAGACCTCCTCCCGGATCCGGTAGACCCCGCTGGGGAGCTTGACGGCGCTCAGCATCCCGCCGTGTACCCATCGGAGCACGGTGCTCCTGGACACGTTGAGGATCCTGGCGACCTGGGTGATCGAGTACACGTTGTGACCTCCTACGCTGGGGGTGAGCCCCGGCTGACACGGCCGGGGACCTCCATTCTACACGCGCGGGAGACATGTCGCAAGGTGGGCGCAATCTACGTGCGTTCACAGAAGTAGGTGGATATGGAGTTTCCCCAGCGCGGACGGGGGAAAGTCGGGGGTTGTCAAGCCGCCGGAAAAGTGCTATCGTTGTTGCACGTGAAACGTGTCCCCCAGCAAGCGAGGTTCTGATGGCAAGCGGCTTCTACACCACCGTCATGTTGAGCCCCGACGACGCTGAGATGGCGGCGGCGGCGCTGTTCGTGATGGGCGATATGGCAATGGACCTGCCCAGCGATCGCGACTACGCGCAGAAGTGCTACGCGCTCGCGGCGCTGTTCCGCTCCAACGCCCTGTCCACCCGCCAGGAGGCCGAGCGGCAGCGGGCCAAGATGGCGGAACGCGATCACCTGTACCGGAGGGTCTCGTGATCGTCACGATCACCTTCCCGTGCCTGACCTGCGGCTTCGAGGATGGTATCGAGGCCGAGGTCAGGCTGACCGGCGTCCCGGGCACGCGCTACACGCCCCGGGGCGTCGAGGTCGAATGTCAGGAGGCGCTGTGCCAGGAGTGCGGCACGCCCGCCACTGACGCCCAGGTCGAGGCGATCGAGCAGGAAGCCCTCGACCGACTGAACATGGGTCACTATTCCTAACCCCAGCAGGAGATTCTCATGGCACACGAGCTGACTTTCCGCAACGGCGTGGCCGAGATGTTCTCGGTCCGCGAGACCCCCTGGCACCGCGAGGGACACCTGTTGACCGAGGCGCCTGACCTCGACACGGCCATCCGGCTCGCCGGGCAGGACTTCGAGGTCGAGAAGGTCCCGGCCTGGGTCCAGAACGACACCGGCCTGTTCGTCCAGTCGCAGAAGGCGTTCATCACGCGCCGGACCGACACCCTCCAGGAGCTGGGCTCCGTCGGCCCCTCCTACCAGCCCCTCCAGAACATCGACGCCTTCAAGATCCTCCAGCCCCTGGTGGACGAAGGCATCGCCCACTACGAGACCGGCGGCTCCATCCGCGAGGGCGCGGACGTCTGGATTATGGTCCGCTTCGAGCTGCCCAAGGGCGAGAACAACGAGTACGTCCGGCAGATCCTGGACGAGCTGGGCATCACCCCGTACGGGTTCTTCGCGAACAACCACAGCGGGCGCCGGGGCGTCCTCGTGGGGCTCACCCCAATCCGGATCGTGTGCAAGAACACGCTGTCCTGGGCCGAGTCCGACGCTGAGACCGGCAACTCGAAGGGCAAGTACCTCACGATCCAGCACACGGGCGACGTCGAGGCCAAGCTGGTCGAGGCCGCGATGGGCCTCTGGGGTCACATCGTGCAGCGGTACGCCAAGGCCGCCGAGAATTACAAGCGGCTCAAGGCGTTCTACCTCGACGAAGCGATGTTCCGCGAGCTGGTCCTGAAGGTCGCCGTGCCGGACCCGCGCGAGAACCCCCGCTGGAACCCCGAGGGCCGGATGGCGAACGCCGTGGTCGAGCGGTACGAGCGCAAGGCCACCGAGATCACCCGGCTGTGGACCGAGGGTGACGGGCACGACGGCGACGGCAGCGCCTGGGAGGCGTACAACGGGCTGGTCCAGGCGATCGACCACAACAGCGAGCTGTTCCCGGTTCGCGGCGGCGTCTACCGTACCGCCAGCTTGATGACCGGGCGCCTGGAAGCTGTGAAGCAGGACGTGTTCACGGCGCTGTTGCAGGCCACCCCCGATTTCGAGAGCCCGCTAGATTTCTAGGGTTCTCTGCCCCTTCACATTTGACACCCCTGTCAAGTTGCAAGGCTTGACGGGGGTGTTATCTTACAAGGGTACGAGTGTACCTCACCCCAGCGAGGAGGCAACGTGAACAGGATGTACCACCCATCGCCGTACGAGGACTGCCCGGTCTGTGACGGGTGCGGCCTCGATCCGGACGACTGCACGTGTACCGTCAGCAGCGAGGGCTGGACCGGCCGGATGCCCGACATCCTGGTCTCGCCCGAGGGCGTCGAGTACCGGACGATGCGGGGCCGTGAGCAGCGCCCCGACATCATCGTCACCACCAAACGCGGCCAGGAGGTCCCCTTGCGCCGGATCGGGCGGCGTGAGCGGGAGGCTCGGGCCAAGGGGAGAAACTGATGTACGCAGACTCGAAATACAGGACCTGGAAAGTCCTGTCTGTCCGCGCCCGGGATGCCGAGACCATCACGATGAACGTGGAAGTCGGCTTCAGCCGCACCCGAGCTGTGGTCCAGGTCCCGCGCCATCGGTTCAAGGGCGCGCTCGCTCGGATGGAGCACAAGCGGAAGTCTGTGTTCCTCCTGCGGCACCTGAATGAGTCCGGGACGACGATGACGTTCCGGGAGATCGCCCGGACGATGGGCTTTTCGTCCACCCGGGCACAGCAGCTTCTCCGCGAAGCCGAAGCGGGCGTCCTGGCCTTCAGCGTGGGACAGACTGAGCTGCTCCAGGGCGAGGCGTACGAGGAGGGGGACGATGACGACACAACTCCCTGACGTCGGGAAGCTGCGCGTCACGCTGATGACGGGCGTCAAGACCCTGGCACAGATCCGGCACCGCCTGGAGGCGATCGGCGCCACGATCGAGCAAGCCGAGAAGGCCCACCGGGAGCGGCACGCCGGGCTGTACGACCAGCAGGAGGAGCTGCGGGTGATGCTCGACCGCACCGAACGACAGGTCCGCCAAGGCGCCGTCGAGGTGTTCGAGATGACCGGGGACCTCAACCCCGTCGAGGATGTGAGCATCATCACGTCCACCGAGTACGAGTACAACGCTGACATCGCCAAGACCTGGGTCATGGACCAGGGGTTCGGCGGTGCGCTCACGCTGAAGAAAGGGGAGTTTGACAAGCTGTGCCGTTCGGCCGCCCAGCCGGACTTCGTGAGGGCCACGGAGGTTCACAAGGCCAGGATCTCGCGGGACCTGCGGGACTGGCTCGATCCCGAGGAGACCGATGGAACAGACTGAGCAGACCCCGAACGGGGAGGCGAAGGCGCTGGTGAAGGCGCCGAGCATGAATGACCTGACGATGGCGATGGTGACGTCCGAGGACGCCCAGACGCGCCTCCTGGCCTACCAGCAGGCCGCCAGGGTGGAGCGGACGAAGATCCTCCGCCACGCAGCGGCCCAGGTGGCCGAGCTGAGCTGGGGCCGGGATCTCTCGACCGAGGTCCGGTTCGCGCTCAGCCGCTGGTGCCTGGAGGCTGGGCTGGATCCCCTCCGGCACGTGCTCGTGTTGGGCGGCAACGTCTACGACACGGCCGAATACTACATGGACCGGCTGGCCTCGGAGCCCTCCTTCAGCCACTGGAAGTACGAGCTGGCGGCCCCGCTCGACACCCGGCAGATCACCGCCAAGTCGGTGGGCTCCGGCGACCTGGCCGTCGAGCTGAAGCGGAAGCAGATCGAGCTGAACGCCCGGCGCCTGAGCTTGCAGATGGATTGGGGCGTCCCGGCCGAGATCAACGACTACCCGGCGAACGCCGCTGCGGCCGTCGTCACGCTGTTCTGGAAGGACGGGAACGCGATCGTCGAGATCCAGGGCTGTAATTGGGCGGGCTCGATGGGCCGCAAGACCAAGTACAACAACCCCCAGGATCCGATCGGGGACGCGCACCCGGTCAAGACCGCCGTCACCCGCGCGCTCCGCAAGGCGGCCAAGCAGAAGATCCCCGTGTGGTTCACCCAGCGCGAGGACAAGCCCCTGGTGGAGATCGAGGAGATGATCGACCAGGGCCGCGAGGCCATGAAGGCCATCGAGCAGGACAGCCTGGCACCGTCGCGCCGCGTGGGCACGATCGGCGGCAAGGCGTTCACCCAGGACGGCCCTCCGGCCGTTCCCATGCCGGATGACGTCTACGCCGATGGCGAGCCCACCTACGGCGGGCAGACCATCCAGGAGGCTCTGGACTCCCGCGCTGAGCAGGATCCCGAGCTGTTCGAGTGAAGCTCTCCCTGGTGCTACCGCTGCCGCCGAACATGGCGAACCCCCGCACCCCGGGGGCCTGGCGCTCGTGGAACAGCCAGAAGCAGCGGTACACCGAGAAGGCTGTCAATCAGATCCGCGCGCAGCTCGGGGGCCACGTCCCGAGCTTCGTGCGCGCGGTCTACACGGCCGAGCTATACACGGCCGCCAAGCATGACCTCGTGAACCGGGTCACGCTGCTTAAGTGGCCCGAGGACGCCCTGGTGGCGGCCGGGATCGTTCCGGACGATCGCGAGGAGATCCTACGCCTAGACAAGCTGCCCGTCGAGCACCCCCAGGGCTACGTCCGGCGCCGGAAGGCCGAGAGCATGGGGGACTGGATGAAGCGGCGGCTCCAGTTTCACCGTGAGCACTATCGCGTGATCCTGCACATCGTAGGTGAGGAGGCCACCCCCGATGAAAACTGATTCCTGGTACATCCCCGTGGTGGCCGTCGTGCTGCTGTTTATCTGCACGGCCCTGGCGTTCAACGCCGTCAAGCGGTTCGTCGATGGGATGCCGCCGATCGAGCCGATGGTTCACGTCGTGTCCGACAGCGCGCTGTACGAGACCATCGTGGCGCAGCGGGACACGATCATTGCCCTCCGGCGCTGCATCGGGCAGCTCCGCGAGGGCGTCGAGTACCCCATCTGTACCCCCTAACGAGGAGGAGGCTGTGAAAACCGTTCGCAAGCACATGGAGATTGTGAAGGAACGCCAGCGCATCGCCGATTCGATCGCCTGTATCGGGCCGGGCAACACCTTCACGAGCACGCGCATCGCCGATCTCATGGGTCTGACGTTGGCCGCACACCGCGCCTTCGTGAGCCGGACCTGCCAGCGCATGGCCGACGACGGGATCCTGAGCATCGTCGGCGGCAACGGGAAGCTCCAGACCAAGCACTACCGGATCGCCTCGATGTCGGCCCTCCTGGCGCTGCTCCAGGAGGGGATCGACCAGGACCACCGCCCTCCAAGCCGTGAACAGCTCTCAGAGGAGGACCAGGCTGACTTGGCGTTGAAGGACCTGCCGATCATCCCGACCGAGGAGGCCGAGCCCGGGAGATGGAACATCCTTCGCCCGGGGCCTGTTCGGCACCTTGAGGGTGCCGCCAAAACGGCTGAGCGCCTCAGTATCCTGGAGGAGCAAGTAGGCCATCACGAGCGCGCCATCGAGCGCCTCTATCGCTACGCGAGAAGGCGGCCGTAACCAGGGCCAGGCCCGTAGCTCAGCCGGTGAGAGCGCCGGTCTTATAAGCCGGAGGTCGCGGGTTCAAGTCCCGCCGGGCCTACTTCAGCAGCGCAATGAGAATCCCCGCCACGGCGGCGGCCCAGGGCACGGCATCCATGAGCTGGAAGCCTTGCCCGGGTGCGTTCCGGAGGTCCAGGAGCAGGGAGTCCTGGCGCTCAGCTAGGTTCTCGGCGTTCAGCGCCCGGCGCGACATGGCTTCGAGCTGCCCGTGGACCGCCTGGACCCGCTCCTCGCAGGTCCCCAAGGCCGCTTCGCAGACCTCGACCTCGCGCTCCAGCGTGTCGATCACCGCCACGATCGGCGCTGCCTGGCTGTCGGGCATCGAGTTGAGCACGTCGTCGAGGTCCTGTAAGGCTCTCTGCCGGGCGCGGCGGAGGGAGGCCATCTCCTGTTCCATCCCGTCCTGAACGGCCGTCAGGGCCTGCTCTCGCTCACGTGCGACCCCTTCAGCGGCCACAAGGCTGTCGCGCACGACGCCCAGCAGCGAGTCCTTCTCGACCGCTACCCGTTCGGCCCGGGCTTCGAGGCGCCCCTGAACACGCGCGTTATGCACTTCGCGGCCCACCCAAGCAGCCACGAGGCCCAGCACAACGACGATCCAGCCGCCTTTGGATAGGAAGCTCACCATGGATCCCCCTGGAACGGGTCAGCGTAGCGAGTGATGTTGGGCGGCGACTTCCAGGGCCGCACCTTCACGAAGGCGTTCGCGGCCATCGCCGCCTCCTTGGAGGTTGTGCTGGAGCCCCCACCGGAGGACCCGATCGTCAGGACCTGGCCGTCGATGATCTTCCAGGCCAGCTCGACGTGGACGGCCTTCCCGTCGGAGCCCATACGGAACACGAGACAGCCCGGCCGGGGTGCGTCGATCGCCGGGAACGTCAAACGGAGGCCGTCGGCCGTGTAATCGCTACCCCTGGGGATCTTCCCGGCGGCCTTCAGGACCTCGACCATGAGCCCGCTGCAATCGAACCCTTCGGGATCGTCCCCGCCCCAGGAGTACCAGGTCCCCAGAAACTCCCAGGCGTACGCGAGCGCGATGTCCCGGCGGTTCACTTGGACCGCCAGGTCTTGAGCAGACTACCGATCGCCCCGACGAACCCGTCCATGTTCTCCATCACTTCCCCGCTGGCGGCGTGCGCGCCCCGGCCGAACAGCAGGAGGCCCCCGAGGAACACGACGCCCCCGAGGAGGACCACCATGAGCCCGGGCTCCTGCTTCAGAATGAAGTAGCTCAGCACCGGGAAGGCGAACCCAGCCAGACAGACCAGGCCCCCGAGGAACATGGCCGCGATCCCGGTCCTGGTGGCGGCGGCCTTCTTCAGCGCCCGGTCAGCCGGGATCTCCGGCCGCTTGGCCATGACCTTCGTGGCCATCGCCTGAATCTTCTGCTCCGACATGTCAGTCCTCCCGGTCCAGCCGTGAAGGGATGATCGGCGGGTGTCGCATCCCGCACGCAGTCTCCACGCGAATCAGTCGCTCGCGCAGCTCGGCGGCCTCCCGCTCGCACTTCTCGATCGTCCGCAGGATCCGCCGAAGGAAGAACACGAGGGCGCCCGTAAGGCCCAGAACGATCCACTGGAGGACCGCACGTTCGTCGATGAGATGCTGGCTCTCCTGAACCGCCAGCACGAAGTTAAGGGCGACGGTGCTCCCGACCAAGGTCAAGGGCAACCCGCCGAACGGCGTCTGACCACGCTCACTCATTGCCTGGCACCTGAATCTGCTGCATCCGGTTCACATTGATCCCGAACAGCCGGGCAGCATCGGCCAGGGGGACGCGCCGCAGGGCCTGACGATCGGCCCGCACGTTGTTCTCGATCATCTCGCGCTGCATCTCGCGCTGGATGTCGTCGAGGCTTCGGTTGCGGAAGCGTTCGTCCTCGGACTCCTGGAGCATCTCGGCGGCCACGCGCGTATCGGTCGTGTAGGCCGGGCTCTCGATCAGACTCTGGAGCCGGAGCTGCAAGCTGCGCCCCCAGATCCGGCGCCGGAGGTCGTAGGTCTGATCGTTCTCCCCGGGATCCCGCTTCAGGTCGATGAGCGCCGCCCCGACCCGGACAACCTCCTGGACCAGCGGATCCTCCGAGGGCGTGCGCGAGCGGAACGGATCGAGGACCGCCGCGATGAACCCGGGCTCCCGCTTCGCGACCTCCCCGAGCTGATTGATCTTGGGCGGCAGCGTCCGGCTCGCGAACGGCACCGAGACCTTGTAGGCGCCCCACAGCGTGTCGTATTCGCGCACCGTCGGGTCGAGCCAGTAGGCGAACCGCCGGATGATGTTGGGCACCGTGCTCGACGCGAAGCTCAGGCCGTAGCGTTGCGCGGCCCCGGGCTCGCCCGAGAGCGCGTCGATGGCCTGGCGGAGCCCGAACAGGAACGTCTGCTCGGTCACGGTCTGCCCGATCGAGGCACCGACCTCCATGGCCCGGCCGCCCCAGCTCAGCTCCGGATCCTGCGACACCTTGTAGAGATGGCCCCCGAACACCAGCATGTTGCCGACCGGGCTCAGGCGCTCCAGGCTCCGCCACCGAGGCGGCCCATCGAGCACCGGCATGAGCACGCTGTTCGGCTGGATGCCCGCCAGCATCCAGGTGTCCCCTTCGCTCGGACTGGTCGGGAACCCGGCCGTCAGGAGATGCTCGCTGGCCAGATGGAACCCGTACCAAATCACCGGGATCCCGATGGACATACGGCCGATGCGCTCGGCGATGTTCTTCTGGAGCTTCGTCGAGTACAGCGTGGCCTCCTGGAGCTTCCGCTGCTGGGCTGTGCCCTTGAGCCCCTTGGCCAGCGCCTCGTTGAGCGCCCGCTGCTGCCCCTTCATCTCCCGGACCCACTTGTAGAGCCGGAAGGCGTCGGCCGTCGTCGAGATCATCCCGATCGGCGTGGCATCGAGCACGCGCGCCACGACGTTCACGGGTGTCCGGGTGAACGGCAGGACCCCCTCGGCCATGAGCCCGGCGGCCATCTGCCCGGGGATCCGCACGCCACCGATCTCGTAGACGCCCTTGGCCGCCTTCCCCTTGGCGCCCACGACGACATCGCCCAGCAGGTTCCGGTTCGTGAAGCTCGTGATCCGCCCGTCCCAGATGGCCTGCATCGTCATTTCGTCCGTCGGGTTCCGGAACCACTCCTCGATCGACTTCGAGGGATCCGCCTTGTGCGCGAGGCGGGCCTGCTCCCAGAGGCTCCGCTTCATCCCCATCGTCGTGAAGATTTGGTCGGCGGCCCCGAGCGAGCGGAACACGGACTTCGTGTAGACGTCCAGGAACCAGTTGTCGAAGTCGATCTCCCGGTAGGCGTCGAGCTTCGCGAGCGCGTCGTCCAGCTCCAGGCCCTCCAGGATCTTCAGCGCCTTGCGGGTGCCCTCGACCATCCCCTCGGCTTGCGCGCCGAACAGTCCACGCACGCTCGGGCTCTTGGTCTCCAGGCCCGTGAACACGCGCAGCAGCCGATCGGCCACGAACGCCGGGACGTCCTTGACGGTCTCCATCGCCAGGTTCGAGGTCGTCGAGATGATGTTCGCCGCGTGGGTGGGCGGCGCGCTCAACAGTCCGGCCTTCCAGATGGTCGCCAGCTTCTCGCCGACGGTGGCCTCCCGGAGCGAGGCGACGTACTTCGCCAGGCCCAGCTTGTCGCCCGCGTGGATATACTGCATGATGTCGAAGCGGATCTCCGCCGTGAGCGGCTTCGGCCCGAGCATCTTCGAGGCGCGCATCATCCAATGGATCGGATCCATCGTCATGTTCGCGACGATCTTCATGCTGTTCAGGTCGCGCCCAAACCCGGTCCGCTTGATCGCAAACTTCGTCAGGAGGCTCTCATTCTGAATGTCCATCGCGTTCCAGGCCGTCCGGAGCACGCCGAGCTGCTCCGTCGTCAGCACATCTTCCTCGATTGTCGGATGAGCGGCCCGCTGGATCGCCTCGTCGATGCGCTTCATGGCCTCCATGTTCTGCTGCACGATCTCCCGGATGGCCAGCATGTCGTAGCGGGTGAGATCGTCGATCGCTTTGGCGTCGATGTCCTCTGGGCTGACGCCGATCTGCCTGGCGATCCGCCGGACCTCCGCGTGGGTCTCGATGCCCTTGTCCGGGATGTCCCCGCGCTGGCGGAGGCGATCGACGGTGCGAAGCAGGCGATCCTCCCCTTCGGGATCGAGCGCAAACTTCGCGATGTTCACGTACTCCTCGGGATCGAGCTGGTAGGCGGCCCGAGCCGCTTCGGACACGGCTTCTTCTTCACGCAGGTCCAGCTTCGGCACCGCTCCCGTCTGGGCCGCGCGTGCCTCCGCCTGGTCAATCGCCACGTCGGCGGCCTTCTTCGCCTCCTGAACGCGCTCCCACGCCGGGGTGCCCTCGCGCAACCGTGGCTTCCGTGGAGCGCGCGGACGGCGCCCGCGCGTCACGTACCGGGCCGCAACCGTACCAGCGCCCACGACGGCACCCGTGATCGCGCCCTTGACGGCCCCGAGCACCGGGTGATCTTCGTCTGTGACCGCACCCACCCCAGCCCCTACGCCAGCACCGGCAATCGGCGCGAGGACATCGGCAGTAGTCTGTCCCGCCTGACCAAGTGAGCCGAAGGGCTGGCGTGCCAGGTCGGCCTCAACCGGGAACGGCTTGTCGATTGCCCCGTCACTGTACTTGCCGAGCGCAATCTTGATCTGATCGGGCTCGAAGGCGATCCAATGGGTGGCATCGTACCCGCCCGTCGTGTGCGGATCCCAGATGCCGTCGTACCCGAGGTCCTGGGCGATCTTCACGGCCTTCTCGTGGATCGTCGTCGTCCAGTCACGACTGCCGGACTCGACGTCATCGAGGAACAGCGCCGCCCACTCGCGGAAGCTCATGCGCTCCTTGTCCCAGAACCCGCCGTACGCTCCGGTGCCGCGCGTCCGATCGTAGCGCATCGCGCTCCGCACGGCGTCGATGAAGTCCTGTGGGGGCGAGGAGGAGATGATCGGGTTCTCGATCTTGAGGAACGCTGGCGTCACCGCCGGGCTCGCCATGTGCGGATCCGTGAACCGGAACGGGATCCCCGCTTCCTTCAGGATCAGCCCGAAGGCGCCCTCGACGTTAATGAGCGTCCCACCGTTGAGCCAGATTTCCTTCGCGGCCTTCAGCCAATTCCCCCGGGCCTCCCGGACGTAGAACGCCCACGAGTCGATGCCGCCGATGATCGACTCGCCGGGCTCACCGAACGCGATGTGGAACGTGTCAGGTTCCGGTGGGCCTCCTTCTGGACGCTGCCGCATCCAGTCGTACGTCCGTGTGCCCCTGGGCACACCCTCGCCCACGTCATCGGGGATGTAGGCACGCAGTAGCGTGTCGATCAGCCGCTCCCGCTGATCCTGGGGCAAGTGCCACCAGGCTTGATCGAGGTTCGGCTGTTTCATCCGCCGGTCTGGGCGGCCCTCTTTCGTGGTGTAGACCGGGATCTCGAAGTAGTCCTCGTATCCGGTGAAGCCGCGATTCGGGTCATGTTTCGAGATGGCGTAATTCCCGGCGATCGTCGGATCCTCGGTGAAGTAGAAGCGGCCCGAGGTCATCCGGCCCTTCCGGAGCTGCCCCTTGATGTACTCGCCCTGGTTGTCGCCTCGGAACACGACGCGCGTGGACTTCGACTTCTCCATGAACCGGGTCAGCTCATCGGCCGCGCCGGACATCCCCGCCCGGCGCAGCAGGGTGGCGTGCTCCGCCCAGGTGCGTTCCGCCATCGGGACGGCGGTGCGGGCCAGCCGCAACCTGGCGAGCCTGGCAAGCCTGGCGAGCCGTGCCATCCGCAGCGGGATGCCGCGCCCGGCGGCCACGCCGATCCCTGCAAACGCCATGGCCTTCCGGACGAAGGTTTCGTCCTCGCGCTCCAGCGCGGTCTCGCCACCGAGGTTGCCGCCGCCCTGCTGGAACCACAGCGCCAGCGCCCCGAGCGTGAGCCCGCGCTCCACGAGCTGCTTCCGTAGCTCGCCGTCGATCTTGATGCCCAACGTCGGACGCGAGGTCGCCTCCTCCTCGAAGTCGATCGTGCCGCCTACGGCGTCCGCCAGGCGCTCCTGACGGCTCGGGCCTCCGTAGGCTTGCGTCGAAAAGTCGCGCCCAGCCCTGACGGCCAGCTCGTTGAAGTCCGTCACCCCGTCGTCGAGGGCCATGGATAGGTCGTTCAGGCGAGCCAGCCGCTCGTAGGCGATATGAAACTCGCGGAGCGCCAGCATGGCCTCGGCAATCTTCCGGTAGTCCTCCAGCTCAAGGAGGAGATTGGCCAAATCCTCATCGGTCGGCATCCGATACGTGTGCTCGCCGGAGCGCACCATCCAGTCGCGCGGAAGGCTATCCATGCGCGCGATCGACACCCGCGTTTCCCCGTCCGGGTTCAGCGTATCGAAGATCCGGCGGTTCTCCGGGAAGGTCTCCGGATTGCCTCGCTCGAACGGCTCGGGAATCGCATCTCCGGCCGCTACATCGTCCGGTTGGGGCTCGCGGCGCGGTGGCGTGTAGCCTGGGTCCTGCCAGTTGCGGTAATTCTCGATCTGTTCGCGGAGCAGGTCGATCCTCCTCAGACCGGCCCGGATGTCGTCGGCATCCTCGCTGTTCACGAGGGACGCGAGGGAGCGCGAGTCCGAATCCACCACCCCAGCAGCGCCAAGGCGCGTGATGCTTTCGTCCCCACGGAACGCGCGCAGATGGTCAAGGAAGCCGAAGTTTGCCCGGAGGGTATTCCGCTTCCTGGTCAGGTCTCGGTGGGTGGACGCTACCCAATTATTGACCTCCTGGCGGAGCCCGGCCCAGCGACCTCCCGGCGACTGCTGGGCTTGCTGGAAGTCGAGGAGGCGCTGGAACGTGGCTTCGTCAAGCGGTGGGCGCTCCCCGCGCTGCGCCATGGCGTAGTAGGTCGGCCAGTCCAGCGGGATCTGTCGGTCTACGAGTAGACCGGGACGGAGCTGCTCACGGTACAGCCGGGGCTCCTGGATGAGCGTCTGGGCGTAGATGTCGCGGCTGAACGCTTTATCGACCGTCCCAGCAGGCAAATACGTGCCGCGCAGTCCGGCCGGGGTCATGTAGTAGGCGTACTCCGGAAGCAACCGCAGGAGGCGATCGGCTTCCCCAGCCGCCTCCAGCTCAATCTGCGTCACATGCTCCGGCGTGATGTCCGGCCCGTGATACACCGGCTTCCGGACCTTGCCCTTGAAGTCGTCGATGGAGATGACTTGGACTTTCGGGCGCAGCTTCTTCGGGATGCCCAGCTCCTTCCAGATCCGGTCCCACACGCGCGGGAACATCCGATCGTACTGCTCCGGGAACCCCTGGTCGCCCACCGACAACGCTGCCCCGGTGATCGAGCCCCGTCGCTCTCCACGCGCGATCGCCTCCTGAATCGCCGTCGTGATCTTCCCGCCCGGGAGCACGGCCGAGGCCGGGATGGCACTATTGCCGAAGGCGCTCCGGATCTGCGGTCCGGACATCGCGATTTGGACAGTCCCACGCTTCGGACGGATCCGGATGAAGGAGCGCCCCGGCGGCCCGTAGGCGGCGCTCCACTCCGTGTCGCCCCTACCTTCGACGGTCCGGACCAGCTCCCATTCGATTTCGTCGATCTGTTCGTGCAGGGTCTGACTCCAACGGTCGGCCTGCATCTTCCCGGTCGTCCACGAGATCCAGGTGTTGCCGCTCTCGATGGCGTCAGCAAGCATCCGCTTCGCCGACAGCTCCAGCCACTCATCCGGCTTCTGGAACGGCATGTCCGGAGGGACGCCAGCGGCCTTCAGGCGGTCTTGCTCAACGAGGCGCTCGACGATCTCCTGGATTTCTCTCCACGTGCCGTACGGCTCGATCTGGAACGATCGCATCGGCACGTAGCCCCGCTGGCCCGTCACCGGATCGGTTGCGTGGATGACCGGGAAGCTCGTGACGCCCCAGCCTGGCGTGACAGACGGGTGGTCCTCGGCGGCGCTCTCGCTGAAGCGATCGGCATAGGACGTGCGTGTACGCATCGCTTCGCCCACCGCTTCGTCCCATAGCTCATCGCCCTCGCGCACGATCTGATTGATGACAAGCGGGCGACCGGATCCCGTCGCGCGCATCTGGAGTTGGCGGCTCGTTTCCGGGAGCTGCCACCGCGCCATCCTCGGTCCGACTTGGATGATGGGGTGGTCCTCGAAGAATCCGTACGCCAGCACCTGAGACCCCGGCGTCCACCGCTCCAGAATCTCATCTTTCAGCTTGTCAATGAACCACGCTTCGATCTTATCGGGGCTCTCGTTGAAGAAGTCGATGTCCTCGGTGTTGTACGGCAGCTCCTCGATCAGCTTCCGCAGTCGCGCCTTGATCGTCGGATCCCAGCCAGCCGCCGTCCGTGCTACGAGCCCGCGTTCCGCCGCACGGCGCTCCATAATGCCCTTGGCGAGATCGTTGTCCAGGAAGGCGACGATGCCGTCGGCCCCCTGCTCGGCGTCGTACGGGTCCGGCATACTGATCTGATCGCTCGTAGCGCCCTGGCGTGCAATGGCGGCGTAGTCCGACTGCGCTTCCTCCATGAAGCTGACGCCTTCGACCAGCGGGACCTCCTTCTCCTCGATCCGCTGGGGACGCTTGAACGGCATCCCCTCCTGGACGCCCAGCTCATTCAGCCTCGCGTTCGCCTCGGCGGCCGTCTGGAAGCCTTCGACGCGCTCGTTAGCATTGTCGAAGTAGCGAATCAGCCACTGACCGTTCGCCCGGTTGAAATGCTCGATCGACTTTTCGGCCTCGCCGCGATCATTGTACCATAGCGCACTGTGCTCCGAGCCGTCGTCCATTTGACTCACAGCCCGGTATAGCTTCTGACGCACCCCCTCGGTCGAGAGCTTCCGGTCGGTGATCCGGAGATGGAGGATGTTGTTCGCCATGCCAGCCCAATGGCCCTTCGGATCCTTGAAGCCGGGCGACTCGCTGGAGAGTTGGCGGAGGGCCAAGGCCACTGCCTGCTCCGGGCTCGCGCCCTGCGACATAAGCACCCCGGAGGGCGCGCGGACGGCCCAGGACTTATCGTACCCTTCCACCCGGTAGCCCTGCGGCAGCACGAAGCCCTCGGCGGCGTAGCGGCCGAGCCGGTGGCCATCGAGCACGATGATGACCTCGCGGTAGGCTTCTTCGTCGGGCTGGGGATCCTCGACGTAATCCTGCCATTGCGTGCCGCGCACACCCTCCGGCACGTCCGGATCGTCCTCGCTCACGAGGTTCTCGTAGTAATTCTCCGGGTACTGCACCCGGTCGTCGTGCTCTTGCAGGACCTCGATAATGTGTTCGCGATTCTGGATGATGTCGTCGTACTCACCGAGCATGTCATCGCTGGCGATCGTCGTCGTGTAATGTGTTTCGTACAAGCCGATGACTTCGCCCTGCTCGGACTGGTCCAGATCGTTCCAGTCCGGCAACTCGTTGTCCGGAATCTCATCGAGATCGCGGTCGAGCTGGCCCCAGCCGATGTGCTCCAGCTCATCGCGTTTCTCGCCGGGATCCAGGCCGTCGTACCAATTCTCGACATCCTCGGGGCTCTCGATTCCGTTCTGGCGGAGCCGCTCGATCCGTTCGTTGACCAGCTCGTCCACATAATGCTGCGCGTACATGTCGTGCGGGTTCCAATGCCGGAGCACCGTGTTGGTGTCGTCGTGGTTCAGCGGCAGCGCGGACGCGACCCATTCATCGGAGAGTTCCCGCGCCTCCTCCACGGTCGTCCGCTCGTAGTCGGCCTCGTACGGCCGCTCGGCCAACACAAACTCCGAGAGCGGGATCCCGCGATCCTGCGCGAGCGTTAGGATGTCCTCCTTCCGGATGGTCTTGGATTCCCCGAGCGCCTGTTCGCGCAACCACTGCCCCATCGGTTCCATCTCGCGCTCGACCGTGGCGCCCGCGAGGGGGTCAGCCGACTGTGCGGCCCGGACCTCCTCCCAGGCTTCGTACCATTGCCGTGCCGTGTAGACTGGTCCGCCGCCGTGCTTCTCACGCACAGCCCGCGCGACCTCCTTGACACGGCCTTCGCGTGCTAGCTCCGTGATGGCGGGAGCCACCGTCCGGCGATGCGCCTCCCGCAACACGTCACCGTAGACCAACTTGGTCTCCAGGCGTCCCCGGCTTGCGTCCCGCAGCAACGGGCCGAGGCCGGTGTACTCGACCTCCCATTGCGCCACGTTCTCGCGCAGCACGGCGAGCCACTGGTCCGGCGTTCCCTTCTCGAACGGCGCGTCGGCGATGTTGCGCTGCAAGCGGCTCCACCAATGAACCCCCTCGCCCAGCCTGGTCCGCATGGCGCGGGTGGCCGCCGAGCGCATGGCCGAGCTGAACGCAGCGCCACCCGCGCTGCCCGTCACCGCCATCGCGGCAATCAGCGGGATCTGATCGTTGTCGTCCTTGGGGATGATCGCGGCGATCCCTGCGCCAGCCGTGGCGCCCGCGAGGGGACGGATGATCGCCTGCTTGCGCGCGTAGGACCGCGCTCGGGCCAGAACCGGGGCCAGCGTGGCCGGGCGCTCAGCCTCACCCCAGAGGGCCAGATTGGCCCGGATCCGCTGCTCGTTGCGGACATGCCAGGGGAACCCGCCACGGAACGCCGCTTCCGCATTGGCGCGCATGGCCGCCATCTCCGGTGTTCGCATGTGCAGCGCGAAGGACAGCGGCCCGGAGATGGCCTCCCCGAAGCCGATCTCGAAGGCCACGCGCGACACCGGGTTCTCGGCAATCTTCTGGAGGCGCTCGTTGTGGAACAACTCGCCGAAGGCCCCGGCCGTACTCTCCTCGGGACGGCTGAGCGCAATCAGCCCGTCGATCGGCGCCCCGAACAGGAAGTCCTGGACGACGGCGCCCCGGCGGCTGAGCGGCATGGACACCCGCATGAGCTGTCGAGTGACCGCACCGATCTGCGCGCCCCGCGCGATCCGTCCGGCATGGGCCAAGGCGATCCGGTGCGCCGCCGCGCCCGGCGCCATATACAGGGTCATCTCGCTCCCCATCCGGCCCACGAGATAACCTGCGAATCCGGCGGGGGTCGAGGGATCCCCGTAGTACGCCTCGATCTGGGCGCGCGTGCGCCCGCTTGGTTTGAGGCGCTCCGTCACAAGTGCCGCGTCGATGTCGGCCAGGCCGTTGTGCCGCAGCGCGCCACCGACCAGCATCGAGCCGAGCGTCTGGATGCCCTCGCCGATCGTGACGCCGGTCTCGGCCAGGCCGCGTAGCGCCTGACGCTTCAGGTCCTCGCGGCCTTCGGGTGTCTTGAGCGATTCGCGGAGCGCCACTTCCATCGCCGACAGGACATTGCTCACTTGCTGGGTCCGAGTCAGCACCGGGGCGGCAGGCTCGACCACGAGGGTTTGATCGGCTGGTGTCCGCTGAACGCGCTGGCTATGCCGGAGCACGTTCATCACAGCCTGGGCGCCCTCGGTGTTGACCCCAGCCTGCTGCATGTCGCTCAACAGCTTCAGCTCATCGTCGGTCGGCTTGGCCAGGGGAACCGGATCGCCACGCTCCTCGGCAGCTTGCCGTCGGAACAACTCCTCGCGCGAGGTCGTCGTCGGGTAGATGATCGGGCTGACGGCCGACTCGACCGCTGGGCCTGGCCCGAGGGCCTCCCGGGCCTGCTGCATCCGATCGGCAAGGAACGCGCGCTGCGCGAGCTGTGTAGCCTGCTGGGCGCGATCGGTGGGCTTCTGGGCTTCCTGGGCCTTCTTGGCCTCCTCCAGCATCCGCTTGCGGCGGGTGGAGGCTCCCTCGGGACGCGCGGAGGTTCCCATCGCTACCTCCGGCGGACGGCTGGGGTGCCCTGACTCCTGGTTCGCTCAGTCACGAGTTTGTCTACCTGTTCGGACGTGAATCCGGCGCCGAGCAGGATCGACTTGCGCTCGGCGGCCGTAAAGGGTGGCGTAATGTCCGGGTTCGAGATGACCTCCAGGGCCTTCTCGATCGTGAGTCCCCGGACCGCTTCAGAGATCGAGCCCAGCTCGGCATCGGCTTCGCTGATGCCCTGGCCCTCCCGGGCGCCTTGCTGCATCGTGTCTATCTTCGGGGGCTGGTAGCCCCCACCTTCGGGCTCCTCGGTGTCGAGCGCGGGGAGGTCCACCCCTTCGGGTAGCTCACCACCACCCAGGCCCTGCATGATCCGGTTCGCGATGATCGAGTCCTGGACGAAGCTCGGATCGTAGCCCCGGGTCAGGGATTCGCGCTGCGCTCCACGCTGCTCCTCGGTCCGGACCTGCGCGAGCACGAGCGGGTTCGTGCTCCGCTGCATTTTCGCGATGTCCGACGTCGCCCGCCCCTCGGCCTGGTAATACCGATTCGCGGCGCGCTCCTCCCGGCGCTGCTGCACGCGATCGGGTGTGTCCTCCTCGCCGATCATATTCAACAGCGTGCCCGGGGCGCGCGATGCCGTCCGAGGATCGTCCCGGATGAATTGGGCAATCTGCGGATAGTCGTCCTCGATCGCGGTCGCCAGGGCCTCCAGGTTCGGTTCTGGCTCCTCCACGCCTCGCGCGCCCCCACCCTCGTAGTAGGCGGCCTGGGCGTAGTTGCGGGCCTCCTGGGAGCCCCAGAGGCCGATCTGGGCCGCTGTCCGCTGGCTCTCGATCTGCTGCTCGTGGGCCTGCGCCATGAT
>Ga0209536_100000976_pt1 | contig 47124 bp, 29 predicted proteins | sample DeeMarSeWOR28_12_FD_187461 | JGI IMG/M metagenome (GOLD analysis project Ga0209536, IMG submission 187461) | Marine sediment microbial communities from White Oak River estuary, North Carolina - WOR-2-8_12 (SPAdes) (version 2) | ecosystem: Environmental > Aquatic > Marine > Intertidal zone >...
TCGTCAAGGTGCTTAATGACAGGGAGCTGGAAGTCATGGTCTGGGAGCGCGGGGCAGGGGAAACCCTGGCTTGCGGCACTGGCGCCTGCGCCTCGGTGGCGGCGGCCTCACTAGCGGGAAAGATCAAAAAACGTGCCGTGGTCCATCTGCCGGGCGGTAACCTGGATATTGAATGGGGGGATGATAAGCACGTTCTGATGCGCGGACCGGCCAAAAAGGTCTTTGAAGGCAAGTACTATCGGTAATGGGAAAAGCGATCGAGAGCGTAAACAGGTTATCCACCATTCTGGGAGCCGTGGTCGGCCTGGGCCTGGCGGCGGTGGTGGAGAGGTCCCCTTTTAATCGGAACGAAAGCCGGGCCACTCCCAAAAGGATCCGGAAGACCCTGGAGCATCTGGGCCCCACCTTTATGAAGGTCGGGCAGATCCTGAGCCTGCGCTCCGACTTCATCCCCATGGAGTACTGTGATGAACTGAAAAAGCTCCTGGATGCTGCGCCGGTCTTTGCCTTTGAGGAGGCAAAGCTTATTGTCAAGGAGGAGCTGGGCAAGCCGGTCGAGGAGATCTTTAGGTCCCTGGACCCCACACCGGTGGCGGCCGCCTCCCTGGCCCAGGTGCATGTCGGAGTACTGCGCAACGGGCATAAGGTGGCGGTCAAGATCCAGCGCCCCCATATCCGGGAGACCGTCATGAAGGACCTGTCCATCCTCAGGCATGTCGCCTTCTTTTTTGAAGAACACTTCCAGGCTTCCCGGATCTACCGGCCGGTCGAGACGGTCAAGGAAATTTACGATGCCATGGCCCTGGAGCTGGATTTCAGGGTGGAGGGCCGCAATGCCCAGCGCTTTCGGGAGAATTTCAAGAACAGCCGGACGGTGAAGGTCCCCCGCATCTATTGGAAGTACACTACCAGCCGAGTGATCACCATGGAATTCATTGATGGGGTCAGGATCAATGATCTGGCCAAACTGGATGAGATCGGGGCGGATAAGAAACTGGTGGCGCAGAACGGCTTTACCGCCATCTTAAAGCAGATCTATGTGGACGGCTTTTTCCACGGGGATCCGCATCCCGCCAACATTTTTGCCTTTGCGGATGGTTCGGTCTGCTTTTTGGATTTCGGCATGTTCGGAGAATTCAGCGAAGAGCAGAGAAAAAGGATGCTGTACATCTTTGTCTGCATGATGCGCGGCGATGTCCGCAATTATATCAAGCATTTATTGGCCTTCACTGAGACCACTGAAAATGCGGATGTGGAGGGCTTCCAGAAAGCCACCCGCGAGCTCTTCCTGGAATGTTACGGGACGTCCCTTTCTGAGTACAGCTTCTCCCTTGCTTTTTTCCGGTCCATCCAGATCGCCGCCAAATATAAGGTGCTGGTCCCCTCCAGCCTGGTCATGTTCGCCAAGGTGCTGGTGACGGCGGAGGTCATTGCCCGCGAGCTGGACCCCGATTTTAACATCCTGGTGGCGGCCCGGCCCTTTATGGAAGAGCTCTACGGCAAGACCCTGGTCCCCATGGAGTTGGCCTCGGTGATCGAAAGATCCGGTTCTTTGTATATCCGCTTTTTGCGCCGCCTGCTCAATCTCTGGGCGGAGAGCATGGACCAACTTGAAAAAGGCACGTTCGCCTTGATGATCGATGAGGAAAAGCGGGTGCATGATCTTTTGCCTGAATCCCAGCTCTATCGTCGCTTGTTGCAGCCCAGCCCCAAGAAATTGCCGGAAAAGAAGCCTGCGAACCGCGGCAAAGTCCTGGCCGCGGTCGCCCTGGTCGTTTCTGCAACGGCTATGATGTTCCTGCGGGGGCTGCCCGAATTTTTTGGCTTCCCGCTGCCGTCCCTGTTCCTGTTCCTTTTGGCCTTTGTGGTGGCGCTGGACCTGAAGAAAAAGGCTGGCTGAACAAAACGGCATGTGTTATTATTGGTACGGACAAGGGCCTGCGGAAGCGCTGGCCCAATAGGCTGGTTCAGAGGGGAGGTGAAGGGAATTGGCTAGAAGAAAAGAGAGCGGGTCTGAATCTCTTGAATTGTCAGGCGCCGGGATAAAGAACGGGCTCAATGACAGTGTTCAGTTAGGTCTAAAAATGTTGGAAGCCGCGGTCGATCAAGCCGGCAGCGCGGCAGAAAGTGTTTTTTACGATTCCGAAGTTTTCTTTGATGATATGTATAATGTGATGGAGGAATTTCTGGCAGGGGGCAAAAAGGCGAAGAATGAGGCGATCGACTCACTGCGCAAGCTGGCGGCGGAAGCTTTAGGGGAATAGGAGAAAAACCGCAAGAAGCGGCTATGGATCTTTGATCGGTCCAACATGCAATTTGGACAAAGGAGGTGGAAAAATGGCCAAAGCTTCAAAGAGCGGCAAAAGCAGCAAAAGCAGTAAATACGATATGGCTCGGGAACTGAAGGGCCTCGTCAACCAGAACGTACTCTACGGGCTTAATGCGATGGAAGCGGCAACGGACGGCATCTCCGACGCGATCGAAGGCGCGTTCGGCAAAGCCAAGGACACAACCAGAGATACTACGGATACGATCTCCGGAGCTATAAGTCAGACCAGGAGGGCTTATAAATCATCCTTTGCCAAGATGCGGAAACAGGCCCGCGAGGCGCTAAGCTGATCTGTCCAGCGTGCGTGGTAGGGGTGCTAGATCGCTTTTTTTTGGGGGCGGTTTAGCGCCCCTCATCTTTTTGAAGTTGATTTCACTTTCCCCCTGAGTTCCTGTATAATTACTATAATGAGAAGATCAAAACGGCTGGACCAGATACCCCCTTATCTTTTCGTGAAGATCGAGGAAAAAAAGGCAGAACTGCAGAATAAAGGGGTGGATATCGTTGATTTTGGCATCGGGGATCCGGACCTTCCCACCCCGCCCCACATTTTTAGGAAGATGCATGAGGTCCTGGAGGACCCGGCATCCGGCCGGTACCCGACATCCAAAGGGGAACTTGCTTTCAGAAAAGCGGTGGCCGAATGGTATCGGGAGCGTTTCAATGTGGTCCTTGACCCGAATTCCGAGGTTTGCTGCCTGATCGGGTCCAAAGAAGGCTTGGCCCACCTGCCGCTTTGCTTTATTGACCAGGGCGATGTCGCGCTGGTGCCGGACCCTTCCTATCCTGTCTACAAGGTCTGCACCACCCTGGCCGGCGGCGAGCCCTATCTCATGCCCTTGACCGCCGAGAATGATTTTATCCCTGATCTGGACGGCATACCAAAAAAGGTGGTCAAGAAAGCCAAGCTTTTGTTCATCAACTATCCCAATAATCCTACCGGCGCGGTCTGTGACAGGGGCTTTCTGAAAAAATGCGTCGAGTTCGCCAAAGAGAACGATCTTCTCCTGGTCTCCGACCTGGCCTATTCGGAAATGGGCTACGACGGGTTCAAGCCCGGCAGCGTGCTGGAGATCCCCGGCGCCAAGGATGTTGCCATCGAGTTCCACTCCCTTTCCAAGACCTATAACATGACCGGCTGGCGCATCGGCATGGCGGTGGGCAACAATGAAGCGGTCCGGGCGCTGGCCACCATCAAGTCCAATATTGACAGCGGCGCTTTCAAGGCCATCCAATTCGCGGGGATCGAGGCGTTGAGCGGGCCGCAGGCCTGTGTTGCGGAGAATAACCGGGTCTTTGAGGAGCGCAGGAACGTTCTATATGACGGGTTAGTTTCTCTGGGCTGGAAGTTCGACAAGCCCCGGGCCACTTTCTATATGTGGGTCCCGGTCCCCCGAGGGGAAACTTCATCATCTTTTACCGAAAAGCTGCTTGAGCGATGCGGCATCCTCGTGGTCCCCGGCAGCGGCTACGGTCCTTACGGCGAGGGCTTCGTGAGGTTCGCCATCACCCTTCCCAAGGAAAGGATCTCGGAAGCGGTCAAGAGAATGAAGCAGAAGAACATCTCTTCTTCCTGAATCCCAATTTTTATGTCCAGAATACAAAAGGGTTTTCAGAGCGCGACAAGGCTGGCGGCCATACTCTTGGTCGTGGTCGGGCTGGTCATGACGGCGCTAATGGACCGCTTGCTCTTTACCCGCCCCAAGAGGGTGCCTGCCAGGATCCGGACGGCCCTGGAGAAGCTCGGGCCGACCTTCATGAAGATCGGGCAGATCCTGAGCCTGCGCTCAGACATCATCCCCCTGGAATATTGCGATGAGCTGAAAAAGCTCCTGGATGCCGCGCCTCCCTTCTCTTTTGATGCGGTAAAAGCGATCCTGGAAAGCGAGCTGGGCCAGCCTTTTGGGGAGGTCTTCAAGGCCCTGGGGCCAAGGCCGCTGGCGGCGGCATCCCTGGCGCAGGTGCACAGCGGGGTCCTGCGCAATGGCCACAAGGTGGCGGTCAAGGTCCAGCGGCCCGGTATCCGGCCGGTCATAGAAAGGGACCTGACCCTTTTGCGGCATCTGGCGTTCTTCCTGGAAAAATATATCCCGCCCGCCAGGAATTTCCGTCCCCTGGCCACGGTCAAGGAGATCTATGAGGCCATGGTCCAGGAGCTGGATTTCAATATCGAGGCGCGCAATGCCCAGCGTTTCCGGGATAATTTCCAGGAAAGCAAAACGGTCCGGATCCCCCGCATCTATTGGAAATATACCACCGGCCGGGTGATCGTGATGGAGTTCATCGAAGGCATCCGCGTGGACGCGTTCGAAGAGCTGGCTGAGGCGGGGATCGACAAGAAACAGGTCGCGCTCAACGCCTGCCACGCCATCCTGAAGCAGATCTTCATCGACGGGTTCTTTCACGCGGATCCCCATCCCGCCAATGTCTTTGCCTTTGCTGACAATTCGGTCTGCTTTCTGGATTTCGGCATGTTCGGCGAGTTCAACGAGGAACAGAAGAAGCAGATGCTGCTCATCCTGGTATGCATGATCCGGGGGGATGAGGAGAATTACATCCGGAACCTGGTCGGGATCACCGAAACCGGCCCGGGTTCGGACCTGGCGGGGTTCATCAGGGCTTCCCGCGAGCAGTTCCGGGGGTGGTATGGGTCAACGGTCAAGGAATACAGCATGTCCCTGGCCTTCTTCCGCGCCCTGCATATCGGGGCCCGCTATACTGTTCTTTTTCCCTCCAACCTGATAATATTCGCCAAGGTGCTGGTGACCACCGAGACCGTGGCCGCCCAGCTGGACCCTGATTTCAGCATCGGCGTTGCCGCCCGGCCTTTTGTGGAGGACCTCTACAGCAATCTGCTGGTCCCCAAGGAAATGATGAGGCTCTTTGAGAGGAGCCTTTCCCTCTACATTATTTTCCTGCGCCGGCTCCTGCGCATCTGGGGAAAGACGCTGGAACGCTTTGAGACCGAGACCATCGGGATCTTTGAGGAGGAAGACCCGGAATACGCGCTCTTGCCCGGTCCCGAACCAGTTGGGGAGGACCACTCCGGCTCACTTTCCGGCCCGCTTCACCCAAAAAGCCCCGGGATCTCTGGAAAAAGCCTCTGAAATAAAGTATAATTATCTGGGCACGGAGGTGTTAATCATATGGCGAAGAAAGCAAAGGGAACAAGCAAGAGCGCGGAGAACAAAGAGCTGAAAAGCCTTATCAACGAGAACGTGCAGTATGGGTTGAATGTGCTGGAGACAATGGGGGATAGGGCGGTTGAGCTTGCAGGCAGCATGCTGGAAAAATCCGGGACCAGCTCTTCCGACGTCAAAAAGGCGGCGGCTGATTACCTGACACAGGCCAAGAAGGCGCAGAAGGAAGCGATCGCTTCGCTGCGCAAACAGGCAAAGGATAGCCTGGGCAACTAGCCAACGGCCCTGATCCATATCTGCCACTGCCCCCGGGAGGATTTTCGGTTCGAGCCACGCCGTGGATCGAGCGCATGCCGTGCCATGGTCGTGTCTTTTGATCTTATGGGCAAGGAATCCGTAAAAGCGACCACCAAGAATGACATCGCCCTAAGGGAGGGGCTGTCGTTCATCCAAAAACCTCTCTCCGTGGTCTTTGATGATGGGGCTTGGGTCATGGCCGGCAATGGGGGCGATCCTGCCGCAGCCTACGTTCCCAGAGTGACCCTTCAGAACCTTGGCGATCCCGGATTCTGCTCTGATCACGGGATGCGTTATCCTTATGTTGCCGGTTCGATGGCCCAGGGCATCAGTTCCGCGCAAATGGTGGAAGCTCTGGCGAACGCGGGGATGCTGGGTTTCTTGGGAGCGGCCGGCCTGCCGCTTAAGACCGTCGAGGAAAATATCGACCGCTTATCCAGGAACCTGGGCGATAAACCATTCGGGGCAAATCTCATCCACAGCCCCAACGCACCCAAGCTCGAAGCCGCGCTGGTCGATCTTTACCTCAGAAAAAATATCCGCTTGATCGAAGCCTCGGCTTATCTTGACCTGGCCCTTCCTTTGGTCCGCTACCGGGTCCGCGGGATCCGGACGGGTGCTTCCGGTAAAATAATCACGCCCAACCGGATCATGGCCAAGGTTTCCCGCATCGAGGTCGCGACCAAGTTCTTTTCGCCGCCCCCGGAGGGCCTGGTGCAGGAGCTAGTCAAGACGGGTGAAATTACTCAGGAGCAGGCAGAGCTGGCCCGCAAGATCCCCATGGCCCAGGACCTTACGGCGGAGGCGGATTCCGGCGGGCATACGGACAACCGGCCGGCGATCGCGCTGCTGCCTACTATGCTCGCCCTGCGCGACCGTTTGCAGGCCAAATACGATTTCTCGCAGAAACTAAGGCTGGGGATGGGGGGGGGTATTTCCACTCCCGCATCGGCCGCCGCCGCCTTTTCCATGGGCGCGGATTATATTGTGACCGGGTCGGTCAACCAGGCCTGTGTGGAGTCCGGGACCTCGGAGGCGGTGCGCGAGATACTTAGCCAGACCGAGCAGGCGGACGTGATCATGGCCCCGGCCGCGGACATGTTCGAGATGGGCGGCAGGGTCCAGGTGCTTAAGCGCGGGACCCTCTTTGCCATGCGCGCGCAAAAGCTTTACCATACCTATCAGGCCTATGCTAGGTGGGAGGATGTTCCCGCCGCGGAGCGCGCCGCCATCGAAAAGAACTTTTTCCAGGCCTCTTTTGATGAGGTCTGGCAGGGATGCTGCGAGTTTTTCGAGGAAAGGGACACTGCCCAGATAGGGCTGGCCGGGGAAAAACCCCGGCACAAAATGGCGCTGGTCTTCCGCTGGTACCTGAGCCAGGCGTCGCGCTGGGCGATCGCCGGGGACACATCGCGCCGCATCGATTACCAGATCTGGTGCGGCCCCTCCATGGGGGCTTTCAACGAGTGGACCAAAGGCACCTTCCTTGAAAAAGTTCCCGAGCGCAAAGTGGTGACGGTGGCGCTCAATCTGCTTTACGGCGCGGCGCTCATGGTAAGATTGGGGGTTCTGCGCGCACAGGGAGTGGACCTGATGTCCGAGCTCAGCCCCCGGCCCATGGAGGAATCACTGATCATGAGGTATCTGGCATGACGCAGGCAAAAAGATCATCCGCCGCGGAGCCGATGGCCGTGATCGGGATGGGGTGTATTTTTCCTCAATCGGAAAACCTTCAGGAATACTGGTCTTTGATCAAGAACCGGGTCGACGCCATGACCGATGTTCCGGAGTCCCACTGGAAGCCGGAGGATTATTTTGACCAGGATCCCAAGGCACCGGACATGACCTATGCGCGCAGGGGCGGTTTCCTGCCCACTATGGATTTTAACCCCATGGAATTCGCCATCTCCCCCAATGCTTTGGAGGGTACGGACACTTCTCAGCTTTTGGGATTGTGGGTGGCAAAGAAAGCGTTCGAGGACGCAGGCTGTAAACTTGAAGAGGAAACGGTGCGCGACCGCACCAGCGTCATTCTCGGGATCACCGGCGCCCAGGAGCTGGTCGTTTCATTGGGAGCGCGGCTGGGCCATCCCAGGTGGAGGGCGGCTTTGAGGGATGCGGGAGTGGAAGAGGCGGCAGCGGAAGCCGTTATCCAAAATATTTCAGGATCCTATGTAAGCTGGCAGGAAAGTTCCTTCCCGGGTCTGCTGGGGAACGTGGTGGCAGGCCGGATCGCGAATTATTTTGACCTGGGCGGGACGAACTGCGTAACGGATACCGCCTGCGCCAGTTCTCTGACCGCGCTGCACCTGGCGAGCCTGGAACTGTCCGCGGGACGCAGCGACCTGGTGCTCAGCGGCGGCGCGGACACTTTTAATAACATCTTTATGTTCATGTGCTTCAGCAAGACCCCGGCGCTTTCCCCTTCCGGCAATATCCGGCCCTTTGACCATAGGGCGGATGGGACCATGCTGGGGGAGGGGATCGGGATGTTGGTGCTCAAGCGCCTGGAGGACGCGGAGCGTGACGGCGACCGGATCTATGCGGTGATCAGGGGAGTGGGGGCTTCCAGCGACGGCAAGGGGGTGGCGGTTTTCGCGCCCAAGGCCGAGGGCCAGGTCAAGGCCATGCAGCGGGCCTACGAAGTCTCTGAGATGGATCCCAGGACCGTGGAGCTGGCCGAGGCCCACGGCACCGGCACCAGGGCCGGAGACGCGGCTGAGCTGACCTCCATCACCAAGGTCTTTGGTTCGGCCAGCCGGGATAAGGCGTGGTGCGCGCTGGGGTCGATAAAGTCGAACATCGGCCACACCAAGGCGGCGGCGGGCAGCGCGGGCCTGATCAAAGCGGTCCTGGCCCTTTATCACAAAGTGCTTCCGCCTACCATCAATGTGGAAAAGCCTGTGGAAGAGATCGCTTCCGGCAGAACGCCCTTTTATGTGAACACCGAGAAAAGGCCCTGGCTGCCCAGGGAGGAACATCCCCGGCGGGCGGCGGTCTCTTCCTTTGGTTTTGGGGGCAGCAACTTCCACTGCGTGCTGGAGGAGTATAACAAGGAAAAAACCGCCATCGATTGGGATGGCAATGTCCAGATCATTGCCTTTTCCGCGGACAATGTCGAAGGGCTCAAAGAGAAATTGAGTTCTTTTCCGGCCTCTTTGCCATGGAGGGAGCTTCGCCTCAAGGCAGAGGAGTCGCGCGCGGCTTTTGATCCATCGCAGGCCGTCCGCTTGACCCTGGTCATTGAAAAGGATAGGTCAAATCTTTCCAAGATGATCTCCTTGTCCAAGACCATGCTGGATAAGAACGCGGGCAAGCGATCCTGGAATACCCCGGACGGGATCTGCTTTGGTTCTGGTCCTGCTCAAGGGAAACTCGGGGTGCTCTTTCCGGGGCAGGGTTCGCAGTATGTGGGAATGCTGGGTGACCTGGCCTGCCAGTTCCCGCAGATGTTCAATGTGCTTTCTGATGCCAACCGCGCCTTTGAATCCCACAAAGCCGCCGGCCTTGAAAGGCGCCTGACCGATTATATCTATCCCATCCCGGTCTTTACCGAAGAGGACAGAAAACAGAACGAGAAATCCCTGCATGACACCCGGGTGGCGCAGACCGCACTGGGGGCGGTGAGTTTGGGAGCACTGAAAGTCCTTGAGTATTTCGGCGTTCGGCCCCAGGTCTTTGCCGGCCATAGCTTTGGGGAACTGACCGCGCTTTGCGCTGTCGGGTGTGTGCCGGCAGAGCAGCTGCCTGTCCTAGCTGCCCTGCGGGGCAGGTTAATGGCGGAACAGGAAGGCGATTTAGGATCGATGCTGGCAGTACAATTGGATCCCGCATCCGTTGAAGAGGCGGTGCGCAAAAATAAGCTTGAGCTTGTCCTGGCCAACCAGAACTCTCCCCGCCAGGTGGTCCTCTCCGGTGCGACCAAAGAGGTCGACCGGGCGGCCCGAGTGTTCGATGAGCTCAAGGTGAAGAACACCAGGATTATGGTCTCGGCTGCTTTCCACACCCCGCTCGTTTCCAAGGCCCAGGCGCCGTTTGCGGCGGCTCTGGAAAAGATAAAGTTTGCCAAGGCTTGCGTTCCGGTCTTTTCAAACACCACTGGCAAGGAATACCCCTCGGATCCCGCCCTGACACGCAAGCTCCTGGCCGGCCAGCTGGCTGAGCCGGTCCGGTTCATGGATGAGATCAAGAACATGTACGAAGCGGGGGTGCGGACTTTCCTGGAGGTGGGGCCTAAATATACCCTTACCAACCTGGCCAAGGATATTCTAGGCGAAGTAAGTGATTGTGAGTGCGTTTCTTTAGACGCTTCGCGCGGGGAAAAGAACGGGACCTTTGATCTGGCCCGGGCCCTGGCCCAGCTGGCCGCGCTCGGCCAGGAGGTCAAATTATCTCTCTGGAACCCGCTGCCTGAAAAGGTTAAAGCCGAACTTAAAAAAGCCAAACCAAAAATGACGGTCCCGATCTGCGGAGCGAATTACGTTAGGCCAGAACCCAAAACAGGAGGGAGAGCCATGCCCAAGCCCAAGGCTGCGGCCGCGCCGGACAAGCCGGCTTTGATAGAAGCCTTGAAAGTGACCCAGCAGAATATCCAGGCCCTGCAGAACATCCAGGAGCAGACCGCGAAACTGCACCAGCAGTTCCTGGAGAACCAGCAGTCCGCGCTCCAGACCTTTCAGGCGCTGGCACAGCAACAGCAGCAGATGCTGGGAGCTTCGCCAGGGACGCCGGTAAAGCTGCCGGAGATAAAGATAGAGATGCCCAAGCCGCAGCCGATAGTGGCAGCTCCTTTGCCAACGCCGGTTCCAGAAGCCAGGATAAAAGTTGCGGCTCCTCCTGCCAAGCCGGCTGCCAGCGCTGATGCCGAACGGGTCGCTAAAACTCTGGTCGATATAATCTCAGAAAAGACCGGCTATCCGCCCGAGATGCTGGAGCTGGACATGAACCTGGACGCGGACCTGGGGATCGACTCCATCAAGCGGGTGGAGATCCTGTCTGCCTTAAAGGAAAAGGTCCCGGCGGCAGGCGCGATCAAGGCCGAACACATGGGAACCTTGAAAACCCTGCGCAACATCACTGATTTCATTGGTGGCTCAGATCAAGTGTCGTCACCCGCACCAGCGGTATCTGCCCCGGTGCCGGCCGCTCCCGCCGGCGATAACGGAAATGTTTCCAGGATCCTGGTGGAGCTGGTCTCAGAAAAGACCGGCTATCCCTCCGAGATGCTAGAGATGGACATGAACCTGGACGCGGACTTGGGGATCGATTCAATTAAACGGGTGGAGATCCTTTCCGCCTTAAAGGAAAAGGTCCCGGCGGCAGGCGCGATCAAGACCGAACACATGGGGACCCTGAAGACGCTGAACGACATTGTGGGATTTGTCGCTAAACTTGGGGGAGAGCAGGTCTCTGCCGCGTCGGCTGCGGCTGCGGAGATACCCAAAGCGGTGGCCGAAGTGGCGGCGGCGGGAGCGGCGGTGGGTGAAGCAATGGTGGGTGCCGCTGCGCAGGCAATGGGTGCCGCCGCGAGCATGCTCCAGACCGTATTGCCAAAAGAGCCAGAAAAAGCCGTTCCGGCCAGCGGCTTAAAGAGACTGGTCCTCTATACGCATAAACTTGCACGAGAGAGAAAAGAGAGGGTCAATGTTCCTGCCGGGGCTGAGATCTGGATTGCGGATTACGGATCGCTTTCCCAGAAGATCGATAAAAAGCTAATTGCTGCCGGCTACCGGACGAGGATCGTTTCCCTTGACGACCTTCCCGGGGAAGCTCCTTCTTCTCTGGGGGGGCTGGTAATCGTTTCCCCGACTAAAAAGACCAAGGATGAGCTGCTTAAGAATTCCTTTTCCCTTCTTCGATTGGCTGCTCCCGGATTAAGGGCAGCGGCAAAAGAGAGCGGTGCGTTCTTTGCCACCGTCTCCCGGCTGGGCGGGTCCTTCGGGCTGAAGGGGCTGGATAAAAAGGCGCAGCCGCTTTCCGGCGGGCTGGCCGGGCTATCCAAGACCGCATCTCATGAGTGGCCGGAGGTCAGCTGCAAGGCCCTGGACATAGGGGAGATGGATGATGCAGCGGACCAGATCGTGGATGAGCTCTTTATTAAGGGCCCGACGGAAGTAGGGATAACTGATGAGGGGCGGGTCACGGTCGAACTTTCTTCCGTGGCGATCGAGCCGGACAACGAGTATCCGCTTAAAGAAGGGGATGTTTTGCTGGTTTCAGGCGGGGCCCGGGGCGTGACCGCGGAGTGTGCGGTGAAGTTCGCAGAGAAGAGGCCGACCCTGGTCCTGCTGGGACGCAGCAAAGAACCTTTTCCTGAACCCGAGTGGCTCAAGCCGTTAATGAGCGAGGCGGAGATCAAGAAGCAGATCATGCTCCGGGCCGGGAAAAAGGTATCCCCCAAAGAAATCGGGGAAGAGTACCGTAAGCTTATGGCCAACCGCGAAATGCTCGACACGTTTTCCCGCATCCGGTCCGCCGGAGCCAAGGCAGTCTACCGGCCAGTGGACGTGCGCGATGAAAAATCAGTCAAGAAGATGCTGGATGGGATCCGCTCTGAAATAGGGCCGATAAAGGGCCTGGTCCACGGCGCGGGGGTGATCGCGGATAAATTGATCGAAGAAAAAACCGACGAGGAGTTCGATCGCGTTTACGGCACCAAGGTCATGGGCCTGCGCAACCTGTTAAAAGCCCTGTCAAAGGAAGAGCTCAGGATCATGGTCTTGTTCTCATCTTCAACCGGCCGCTACGGCCGGACCGGCCAGGTTGACTACGCGGTTGCCAACGAGGTCCTGAACAAAGTAGCTCAGGAGCAGGCAAGGCAGAAGCCTTCCTGCCGCGTGGTCTCGGTCAACTGGGGGCCCTGGGACGGCGGGATGGTGACGCCTTCGCTTAAGAAGGTTTTTGAAAATGAGGGAGTAGGGGTCATTCCTCTTGAAGCCGGCGCTGAATACCTGCTCCAAGAGGTTTCTTCCGCTGGCCCGGTTGAGGTAGTGGTGCAGGGAGATCTGCCGGGCAAAAAAGCAAAGAATGTAAATATCATTGTTCCCTCCCTTACGCCTTCTTTGGAGCGGGACCTGAGCGTTGAAGAATATCCCGTGCTCCGCTCTCATGTCATCGACGGCAAGGCGGTCCTGCCCGTGGCCTTGATGATCGAGCTGCTGGCTCACGGTGCGATCCATGGGAACCCGGGATTGTTCTTTCAGGGCTTCAATGACCTTCGCGTCCTCAAGGGTGTGAGGCTTGGCAGCCGGGAATCCTGGCGCATGCGCGTGCTTTCGGGCAAAGCCGCCAGAAAGAACGGTTCCTTTGTGGTCCCGGTTGAACTAAGCACATATTTGAACGGCGACAAGTTCCGCAACGCCCGCGCCGAAGTTCTGCTTTCTAGCACGCCAACCAATGGGAAGCGCCTGGCTTCAAAGCTCGAACTGCCTGCCTCTCAGAAGCTCAACGGAAATCTCTACCAGATCCTTTTTCACGGACCGGACCTGCAGGCGATCGAGAAATTGAATGGCTGCTCAAAGCAGGGGATCGCGGCCACGGTGCGGACCGCGCCCAAACCCGCGGCCTGGATGCGGCGGCCGCTGCGCAGCAGCTGGATCACGGATCCCCTGGCGCTGGACGGCAGCTTCCAGATGATGGTCCTGTGGAGCTATGAGAACCAAGGAGCGGTATCGCTTCCCACCTATGCCGGCAGCTATGAGCAGTTCAGCCCCTTTCCCAAGGACAAGGTCATGGCCAGCGCCCAGGTGACCGAGAGCTCAAAGAACAAGGCGCTGGCGAACATTGAATTTGCCGACGGGCAGGGCAATCTGGTCGCCCGGATGGAGAACTACGAGTGCGTGATCGATCCGGCCCTTACCAGGGCCTTTACCCGTAATCAACTGGCTTAAGCGCGGATGCCTTTAACTTGAAAGGTCTGTCATGAGATTTACCCAACCTATTGCCATTGTCGGGATCGGCGGGATCTTCCCCGGTGCGGCCGATCTGGATGCGTTCTGGAAGAATATCAAGGAAGGGGCTTGCTCTTCCAGGGAAGCTCCGCCGGGCCGCTGGGTTTTGTCCGCGGAAGACGCGTATTCTTCTGCCGGGGTACAGCCGGACCGGGTGAGTTCGCGGCGCGCCTGTTTTCTCGATGACCTTCCTGTTTCAGAGCAATCCGAACTCGATCCCCTTTATCATGTTACCCTGGCGGCGGGAGTCCAGGCCTTTGAAAGCGCGGTCACAAAGGGCCTGGACCGCAAAAGGACCGGGGTCATCATCGGCAACATTGCTTTGCCCACCCAAAAGTCATCTGCGCTTTCCTGGGAGATACTGGGCCGAACCTTTGAGGAAAAAGTTCTGGGAGGAAAGAGCGCATCAGGTCCTGAGGGGGTCGATCCGCTGAACCGTTATGTGACCGCTCTTCCCGCCGGGTTACTGGCAAAAAAGCTTGATCTGGGAGGCGGGACCTATACCCTGGATGCGGCCTGCGCCTCTTCTCTTTATGCGGTCAAGTTGGCCTGCGATGAACTTCTTTCCGGAAGGGCGGACGCGATGCTTTCCGGCGGGGTCTCGATGGCGGACTCTCTTTACACCCAGATGGGCTTTTCGCAGCTGACCGCGATCTCTCCCGATGGGGTGTGTTCTCCCTTTGATGCAAAAGCCAACGGACTGGTAGTAGGGGAAGGGGCCGGGATCTTTGTGCTCAAGCGGCTGGAGGACGCCCTGGCAGCCGGCGACCATATTTACGCGCTCATCCGAGGTGTCGGCCTTTCCAACGACCGGGCCGGGAAACTCCTGGCCCCCAGCTCGGAGGGCCAGATGCGCGCCATGCAGACAGCCTATGAACAGACCGGCTGGTCTCCACAGGATATTGATATGATCGAGTGCCACGGTACGGGTACTTTGGTGGGGGACGCGGTGGAAGTGAAGGGCATGAAAGAACTCTGGGGGGCAAAGGGCTGGAAAGAGGGGCAGTGCGTGATCGGCTCGGTCAAGTCCAATGTCGGCCATCTTTTGACCGGGGCGGGTGCTGCCGGCCTGATGAAGGTCCTGCTGGCCCTTGAGAACAGCACTCTTCCGCCGACTGCTAATTTCTCTGCTTCACCGCCCGACATGGCTTTGGCTAACAGTCCCTTCCGGGTCTTGGACCAACCCGAACCCTGGGAGAAAAAAGACAAAAAGACTTCCAGAAAAGCAGCGGTGAGCGGGTTCGGGTTCGGCGGGATCAACGCTCATGTTCTGCTTGAGGAATGGGATCCTCCCAAAAAGACCGCGCGCAAGAAAAGCGCATCCAAAAATATTGACTGCCCCATCGCCATCGTTGGGATGGAGGCGCATTTTGGGCCCTGGGATTCGCTTTCTGCTTTTGAAGAAAGGGTGGTCCGGGGCAAAAATGGTCTTGAGCCCGGCCCCAAAAAGAACTGGTTCGGGGTGGAGGAAAGCTTCTGGGCCAGGGAAAAATGGCCTCAGGGCATACCTTATAAGGGATACGGAATTGATGAGATCTCAGTCCCTCTTGGTAAGTATCGCATCCCGCCCAACGAATTCGAGGAGATGCTTTCTCAGCAAGTACTTATGCTAAAAGTTGCAGGAGAAGCGCTGGCCAGCGCCGGATGTGAGAAAAAGGACCACATTAATTCCGGCTGTTTTATCGGCCTGGGATTTGACCTGGGGGCGACCAATTTCCATTTGCGCTGGGCGATCCTGAACAAAGTCAGGTCCTGGGCCAGGGAGCTTTCCCTGGATCTTTCTGAAAATGAAATTGAGGAATGGGCGCGGTCCCTGCGGGATGCTTTTGGCCCGGCACTGACCCCCAACGCTACGACCGGGAATCTGGGAAGCATTGTGGCCAGCCGGATCGCGCGCGAATTCCAGTTTGGCGGGCCGTCCTATACCATTTCCAGCGAGGAGAGCTCCGGCATCAGCGCACTCAACGCCGCGGTGCGCGGGCTTCAGCAAAAAGAGATCGACCTGGCGCTGGCGGGCGCAGTGGACCTGGCGGGAGACATCCGGGCTTTGATCACAACCCCACATGCGGAAGACGTTCCGTTTGGGGAGGGGGCAGGCGCGGTAGTGCTGAAAAGGCTGGAAGACGCGCAAAAGGATGGAGATACGATCTACGCGGTGATCAAGGAGATCAGCAACGGCGAAACCCAGGAGACCATTCCCGACGCCAGGGCAGATATCGGCCATGCCGGCGCCGCCTCTGCTGTGGCGTCTTTGATCAAGGCCGCTCTCTGCCTTCATCATGAGGTCCTGCCGGATAAAAAGGAGTATTGGTTAAGGGACCGTGCTAAAGGCCCCAGAAGAGCGGCGATCAATTCCTCAAGTATTGATGGCAACCACTTTCATGTGGTGTTGGAGGAATACGGAGGAAAAAAAGATATCAAATCTGCCTTTCCGGTGGAAGAAGCCGTGTTCGCAGTCTCTGGAAATGATGTTCCTGCGCTGCTCAAAGGTCTTGAGGATTTGCGGGTGCTGGCCGATCGTTCGGAAGATAACATCAGTTCTCTAGCGCAAAGATGGCAGCAGGAACGTCCGGCTGAAGAAAAAGATGCAAAAGCGGTCGCGATCGTGTCCGGAGACCGGCATAAGCTCTTGAAACAGATCGATCAAGCAGCTAGATCCTTGCGTGAAACCCCGGAGAAATCCCTCGACGGAAATGAGCGTTCCCTGTATCCGGACCTTAACCCGGACCGTATTTTTTATTCTGCAAATCCCTTGGGGCAAAAAGGAAAGATCGCGTTCGTCTTTCCGGGATCAGGGAACAACTATCCGGGAATGGGCCAGCAGATCGGCCTGGCCTGGCCGGAAGTGCTCAGGCAACAGGATGCGGAGAATGAATACCTGCGCAGTCAGATCATGCCGGAACACTTCTGGAGCTGTGCTTCGCTCGATCATATCAAGGATGACCTGCGTGCCCATATTTTCGGGCATGTCACCTTTGGCACGATCATGAGCGACGTGCTGCAGGGCTTTGGCCTGCGTCCGCAGGCGGTGATCAGCTACAGCCTGGGCGAATCCACCAGCTTGCTCTCCATGCGCGCCTGGAATGCCCGGGACTTTATGATGAAAAGGATGGGGGATTCCCCTCTTTTCACCACCGACCTGGCCGGGCCATATAATGCGGTAAAAAAAGCGTGGAAGCTGTCAAAGAACAGTAAAGTGGACTGGTCAGTTGGAGTGGTGGATGTCCCGGCCGCGAAAGTAAAGAAAGCTCTCAAGAAACATGAAAAGGCATACCTTCTCATTGTTAATACTCCGGATGAGTGTGTGGTGGGCGGAGATCGCGAAGCAGTATCGAAGCTGGTGGATGACCTGGGATGTAATTTTCTGGCGGTAGAGCAGGCGACGATTGCCCACTGCGCGGCGGTCAAGGCCGTGGCCAAGCCCTATCGCGATATCCATTTGTTTGAGGTCTCACCTCCGGAAGGGATTGATTTTTACAGCGGTTCCTGGGGCCGCAAATACGAACTGACGCGCGACAGCGCGGCGGACGCGATCCTGGCGCATGCGACCGAGGGGATCGATTTTCCCAAGACCATCCATGCCGCGTACGAGGACGGGGCCCGAGTTTTCATCGAGATCGGCCCGGGGAATTCCTGTTCCAGGATGATCAGGAAGATCCTGGGCCAGCGTCCGCATTTTGCGCGCTCCGCTTCGGTGCCGTCCCAGGGCGAGGTCTCCCCGGTTGTTTGTCTTGTGGCGGCGCTGGTCGCAGAAAGGGTTCCGATCGATCTGAGCAAACTTTGTCGAGAAGAGCTTTCTTCTCCCAAAAGATCATCCAAGTCACTAAAGCTTCCCGTTGGCGGAGCACCTTTCCAGGTCCCAATACCAAAGCGCCGCGAGCCTGAGCCGGCGCTGGTGAGCGTTTCCGCGCCGGACGCGTTCGTAAAGCAGTTTGAGAACGCGCAGACCGCCTCTGTCGCCGCCCACGATGCCTATCTCAGATTATCACAGCAGATCACGCAAAGCATTGCCCAGAACCTGCAGTTCCAGATCGACCTTATTCAGTCCATGGGCGGTGTTTCATTTAAGCCAGAGGAGCTGGAGATCATGACTCAGGCGCCGCAAGAGGGTCCCTGCGCATTGAATCGCGAGCAGTGCATGGAATTTGCGGTGGGAAAGATCGGGAATGTGCTTGGCCCCAAGTACGCAGAGATCGACCAGTATCCCACGCGGGTGCGGCTGCCGGATGAGCCCATGATGTTCGTTGACCGGATCACCGAGATCGAGGGTGAGCCGCTCTCCCTGACTTCGGGCAGGGTGGTCACTGAACATGATGTGCTCCATAACGGATGGTACCTGGACGGCGGCCGCATCCCCACCTGTGACGCGGTGGAAGCCGGCCAGGCCGACCTTTTTCTCTCCGGGTATCTGGGGATCGATCTCAAGACCAAAGGCCGGGCGGTCTACCGCCTGCTGGACGCGACCGTGACTTTTCACGACCATCTGCCCGAACCGGGAGATACCATTCGCTATGATATCCGGATCCTGAACTTTTTCACCCAGGGAGACACATATCTTTTCCGGTTCGAGTTCGACGGCACCGTGGACGGCAAACCGGCGCTCAGCATGAGGAAGGGCTGCGCCGGATTTTTTACCCAGGAAGAGCTTGCTGCGGGACGGGGAGTTATGCTGACCGAGCTGGATAAGCGACCCATGCCCAGGAGTTTGCCTGCGGACTGGCAGGAACTGGTTTCCATGCAGATCGAATCCTTTAGCGATGACCAGATCAAGGCGCTGCGGTCCGGGAGCCTCGCCGGCTGTTTTGGTCCGCTCTTTGAAGGCCTGGACATCAAAAAACCCTATACTATCCCCGGCGGCAAGATGAAGATGATCGACCGGGTCCAGCATTTGGATCCCAAAGGGGGGCGTTTCGGGTTGGGATCGATCCTGGCGGAAGCGGATATCCGACCGGATGACTGGTTTTTGACCTGCCATTTTTCCGACGACAACGTCATGCCCGGCACCCTGATGTACGAATGCTGCATGCATGCCCTGCGCATTTTTCTTCTGCGGATGGGTTGGGTGGCGGAAGAGGGCAGCGCGGTGTGGGAGCCGGTGCCGGGGGTCAACAGCTCGCTCAAGTGCCGGGGCCAGGTCATTGCCTCGACCCGTAAAGCGGCCTATGAGATAGTTATCAAGGAACTGGGTTATGGGCCGGAACCCTATGCCATTGCTGACGCCTACATGTACGCGGACGGCAGGATGATCGTGGAGATGACGAACATGTCGATCCGCTTGACTGGCGCGAATAGGGAACAGATCCTTTCCTTATGGAAGAACAGGAAAGGAAAGGCCGTCAGGCAAAAGGACGTTAAGAAAACCGGCAAATATGAGAACGCGAGTATCCTGGCCTTTGCCATTGGAAAACCCTCGGAAGCGTTTGGCGAGCCCTATAAGATCTTTGACAAGGAGCGGGTGATCGCTCGCCTGCCGGGCCCGCCCTACAAAGTTCTTGACCGCATAACCGAGGTGAACGCCGAGCCCTGGAAAATGGTGCCGGGTGGCACCATCGAGGCGCAGTATGATGTTCCCAGGGACGCCTGGTATTTTCCCTCCAACCGCCAGGGCCAGATGCCCTTTGCTGTGCTGCTGGAAGTGGCGCTCCAGCCCTGCGGCTGGTATTCCGCCTATATGGGATCAGCCCTGACCAGCAATATCGATCTACACTACCGCAACCTGGGCGGGAGCGCGGTCCAGTATGGGCCGGTCACGCCGGATGCCGGAATACTTACCACCAGGGTCAAGTCCACCAATGTTTCGAGTTCAGGCGGCATGATCATTCAGCATTTTGAGTTTGAGGTTTCATGCAAAGGCAGATGCGTTTATAAAGGAGCCACTTATTTTGGTTTCTTTTCGGATGAGGCCCTGGCGGACCAGATCGGGATCCGGGATGCCAAGGTTTATCAGCCAACTCAGGCAGAGATCGCCAGGGCAAAGCAGCTGGATTTTCCGGATGCGCCTCCTTTTCCGGACAAAATGCTTAAGATGATCGACCACATCGATCTTTATGTGGCGGACGGCGGCCCGCACGGCCTGGGATACATTCGCGGCTCCATGAAGGTTGATCCAAGCGCCTGGTTCTTCAAGGCCCATTTTTACCAGGACCCGGTCATTCCAGGATCGCTGGGTCTTGAATCCATGCTTCAGCTCATGAAGTACGCAGCCTTTGAAAAATGGGGCGCGAAGGAAATAATCACGATCGTGCCGGGAATGAAGCATGACTGGGTCTATCGCGGCCAGGTCATTCCCAAGGATAAACAAGTGGTCGTGGATGCCTGGATCACGTCAATTGACGACCAGAACCAGGTCATGTTCGCGGACGGTTTCCTGACCGTGGATGGAAGGGTGATCTACCAGATGAAGGATTTTTCATTGCGAAGGTGGGAGAGCAATAAATGAGATATTCAAAGGTCTATCTGGATTCCATGGGATATGAACTTGGGCCGGTAGTTGTGACCTCAGAGGAGCTGGAGGAGAGGCTTGCCCCCCTGTATAAAAAGCTCAACATCCCCAAAGGGCAGATCGTGGAATGGACCGGGATCCGTGAAAGGCGCTGGTGGGAACCGGGATATCCTCTGTCCAGGGGCGCCGCCGCCGCGGCCAAGAAAGCCCTGGCCGCGTCCAACGTAAAGCCGGCAGACATCGGTGCGCTTATTTACACCAGTGTTTTCAAGACCCAGTTTGAGCCGGCCACTGCCTGCCACATCGGGGCGGAGATCGGCATTGGCTCGGATGCTTTTATCTGCGATATCAATAATGCCTGTTTGGCGGCGGTCAACGGCATGATGGCGATCGCCAACCAGATCGAGCTCGGCCAGATCCGGGCGGGGATGGTGGTGTCCTGCGAAACCTCCCGGCATATCAATGAGATCACCATCAAGCACCTGCTGGAGAATCCGCGCATGGATGAATTCATCTATGTGGTAACGCCTTTCACCGGAGGGTCCGGAGCCAGCGCCATTCTTTTAACGGATGGTTCTTTTTCCAAGCCCGGTCGGCGGCTCAGGGGCGGGGCGGTCTGTGCTGATCCAAGGTATCATGATATTTGCCGCTGGGAAATAGATCCCCTGGGGGACGGAAAATACCAGGAGATGACGAAGACGGATGCCCTGGCGGTGCTCAAGCACGGGGAGAAACTGGGAGGGAAAACCTGGAGAAAGTTCCAGGATATTTTGGGATGGACTGCAGAGGATATTGATAAAACTGTTTGCCACCAGGTTGCCAGGAAAAACCAGGAAGTGATGCTTAAGACCATGGGGATACCGCCGGAGAAGGATTTTATCACCTACCCCTTCTTGGGGAATATCGGCTCCGTCTCTTTGCCCATTACCGCGGCCATTGCGGACGAGAGGGGCTTCCTTCAGCCCGGAGAAAAGGTCGTCTTCGGCGGCATTGGCAGCGGCCTCAACTGCATTATCCTGGGCTGGGAGTGGTAATGGAAGCGTATCCGTTTAAAAGCAATTATCTGGAGCTCAGCGGCATCAAGTATCATTATCTTGATGAAGGCCGGGGAGAGCCGGTGATTATGGTCCACGGCAACCCCACTTGGTCGTTCTATTATCGTGACCTGGCTCTTGCCCTTCGGGATTCCTATCGCGTCATTGTCCCGGACCACATCGGCTGCGGTCTTTCTGACAAGCCAGGGGCGGATGAGTACAACTACACCTTAAAACAACGCGTGGATGACCTGGAAGCCTTGCTTTCTGGTCTCGGGATCAATAAAGACATTACCCTGGTGGTCCATGACTGGGGCGGAATGATCGGCATGGCTTATGCTGCCCGGCATCCGGAAAGGATCAAAAGGTTGGTGATCCTTAACACCTCCGCCTTTCATCTCCCAAAAACCAAAAGGTTCCCCTGGCAGCTCTGGCTTACCAGAACCCCTCTGGGCGCTTTTCTGGTGCGGGGGTTCAACGCTTTTAGCCTGGGAGCGATAATGTTCGGAGCCAAGAGGCCCATGCCCGGGGAAACAAGGAAAATGTATCTGGCGCCTTATGATTCCTGGGCGAACCGGGTCGCGGTCCTTCGTTTTGTGCAGGATATCCCGCTCAAGCCGGGCGACCCCGCTTATAGTATCGTAAGCGAAGTGGAAGGCAAGCTGGATAAATTCGCGGATAAGCCCATGCTCATTCTCTGGGGCGAAAAGGACTTTGTTTTCGACCATCATTTTCTGGGTGAGTGGATCAGGCGATTCCCTCAGGCAGAGGTGCGCCGCTTTCCGGATGCCGGCCACTATGTTCTCGAGGACGCGGGGGATAAGATCGTCCCGCAGGTGAAGCAATGGCTGAAAAAGAATTCATAAATATCGCTTCCTATCTTCCGAAGATGGCCAAACAAATGCCGGACGCTCCGGCGGTCATCGTGCAGAAGGGATTTAAGTATTCCACCTGCTCGTTTAAAGATTTGGGCGAGCAGAGCGACGCGGCCGCGCACGGTCTGGAGTCAAGAGGCATCAAAAGGGGGATGCGGGCCGTGCTTATGGTCAAACCCTCCCATGATTTTTTTGCCCTGACCTTTGCCCTGTTCAAGATCGGCGCTGTTCCGGTGATGATCGATCCCGGGATTGGGATCAAAAACCTTAAAAAATGCCTGGAAGAAGCTGAGCCCGAAGCTTTTATCGGGATCCCCAAGGCGCACCTTGCCCGGATCATATTTGGTTGGGGAAAAAGCACGATAAAGATCCTGGTCTTGGCAGGCGGGCATGTGGGCCAGGGCGGCAAAGGACCCTATCAAATGGTGCGTACCCGGGGCGATGAGACCGCCGCCATCCTTTTTACCAGCGGGAACACCGGCATCTCCAAGGGTGCGGTCTACACCCACGGCATTTTTGACGCCCAGGTCAAGTATCTCCATTCTGTTTTCGGGATCAGCCCCGGCGAAAAAGACCTGGCGACCTTTCCGCTTTTTGCCCTGTTCGGCCCGGCCCTGGGCATGACCGCGATCATTCCGGACATGGACGCCGGCCGGCCGGCTCAGGCCGACCCCAAGAAGATCGTTCATGCCATCCGAACGTTCAACGCCACCAACATGTTCGCTTCCCCGGCCCTGATCAGCAAGGTCGGCCGCTACGGCCAGGAGCGGGGGATAAAACTTTTCTCCTTGAAAAGAGTGCTTTCCGCTGGCGCTCCGGCCCGGCCGGATGACCTGGAGCGCTTTTCTAAAATACTTACACCCGGGGTGGAGATATTCACTCCTTACGGGGCGACCGAAGCCCTGCCCGTTTCCAATATCGGCAGCCGGACCATCCTGACCGAGACCAGAAAGCAGACCGAGCAGGGGAAAGGGAATTGTGTGGGCCGGCCGGTGCCGGGCATGGAGATCAAGATCATAAAGACAACCGATGATCCGATCAGTTCGTGGTCAGATGGCCTCCTGCTTCCGGCCGGGGAGATCGGCGAGATCGCGGTCAAGGGGCCGGTGGTGACCCGTTGCTATTACAACCGTGAGGAAGCGACCGCATTGGCCAAGATCCCGGCTTCCAACAACAAAGAGGTCTATCACCGCATGGGGGATGTTGGATATCTGGATGAAAGCGGCCGGGTCTGGTTCTGCGGCCGCAAATCGCACCGGGTGGAGACAGGGCAGGGTACGCTCTTTACCCTTCCCTGTGAAGCGGTCTTTAATGTCCATCCCAGTGTTTTTCGCACTGCCCTGGTCGGCGTTGAAAAAGAGCCGGTGTTGTGCGTTGAACTTGAAAATGGGGTTTCTCCCGGCGAGAGGGAAAAGATCCGGGCGGAGCTCATCGCTCAAGGGGCCGCTTATCCGCACACATCAAAGATAAAGACCGTTCTGTTCCATCCCTCCTTTCCGGTCGACATCCGGCACAACGCCAAGATCCACCGCGAAAAACTCGCGCTTTGGGCGGAAAGGAAACTCTCATGAAATTGCTGGTGACCGGAGGAGGGGGGTTCCTGGGCAAGGCCTTGGCCAAAGCCCTGGTTCAGGAGGGCCATGATGTCAGGAGCTTTTCGCGCGGGGATTACATGGAGCTAAGGTCCCTGGGCGTTGAAATTCGGCGAGGGGACATTGCTTATGAAAAGTCCTTTTTTGCCGCGGTCAAGGGCTGTGAGGCCGTTTTCCACGTTGCGGCCAAGGCCGGGGTCTGGGGGCCGTATGAGGAATATTACAAGACCAACGTGGTGGGGACCAAAAACGTTATCAATGCCTGCATCAGGAACAAAGTGAAGCGCCTCATCTTTACCAGCTCTCCCAGCGTGGTGTTCGGCAACACAGACCAGGAAGGGGTTGACGAGTCCGAGCCCTATCCCAGGCGCTATCTTTCCCACTATCCCCGGACCAAGGCCATGGCAGAGCAGCTGGTGCTCAAGGCGAACTCGGACACGCTGGCCACGGTCTCTTTGCGGCCGCACCTGATCTGGGGGCCGGGGGATAACCATTTGATACCGCGGATCGTTGCTCGAGCCAGGAGCGGAAAGCTTCGCCTGGTAGGGGATGGAAAGAACCTGGTCGACACGGTCTACATTGACAACGCGGTGGACGCGCATCTGGCCGCGCTGGATTGCCTTTCGCCGGGTTCGGTGGTATCCGGTAAGGCTTATTTCATTACCAATGGTGAGCCCCTGCCCATGGCCGGGATCATTAATAAGGTCCTCAAGGCAGCCGGGCTGCCGGCTCTTACCAAAAAGATCTCGACCCGGGCCGCCTATGCCGCGGGCGCTGTGATGGAATCTGTTTATTCGCTTTTGAGGCGCAGGGACGAACCCCTGATGACAAGATTTCTGGCCAGGGAGCTTTCCTGCTCGCACTGGTTCGATATCTCCGCCGCGCGGCGGGACCTGGGGTATAATCCTGCTGTTTCGATAGACGAGGGGATGCTAAAATTAAAGGAATGGCTGCAACGAAAATAGGAAAGAAGATCGATCTAAAACCGGACCAGGTCGATATCTGGAAGATCGACCTCAATATAGTTGAGAAGGATCTGCTAGGGCTGAAAGAATTGCTTTCGCCGGAAGAGCTTTCCCGCTTTGAGAGATTTCGATCGGATGATCAAAAAAGGCGTTTTGCGGCCGCGCGCGGCAATTTGCGCCGGATCCTTTCGCGCTACACCGGCGAAAGGCCGCAGGACCTGGTCTTTGAGTATGGAGAGCAGGGAAAACCCGAGCTAAATAACAGGAAGGTCCGTTTCAATCTGGCCCACAGTAGCGACGCGGCTCTTTTGGCCGTGACCAAGGACAAAGCGGTTGGCGTTGACATTGAAAAAATGAAAGATCTAGACTATGCGAAGATCGCCAAGCATTATTTCTCAGATACGGAATTCAGGATTATAATGAGCTTTCCCGAAAAGGAGCGTAAAAAGGAGTTTTACCGCAATTGGACGCGCAAGGAGGCCTATGCCAAGGCAAGGGGCAGCAGTATCCTGCAGCACTTGAACAATAATGATGAAGGATCAGGCTGGTTCATTGCGGACCTGGAAACAGATAATGCCCATGTGGCTGCGGTGGCGGTGGAGGGGAAAGAGATAGAGATTCGGTGCGTTAGATGGAATTGATTATCCTATTGGCTGCATAAAGTCCAGTAATTCCCTGCCGTTCTCATGGGGTTTTCTGGCGCAAGCCAGGCCGGCAATACCGGCGCCGATGATGATGCTCTCGTGGATCTTTTGGGTCATTTATTTGAGTTGTTTTCTATTATTCTATTAGCTGCATATAAACCGGTAACGTACGCATCCTCCAGGCAACACTCGTTATGGTCGCCGATAAGGTATAGATTTTTATCAAGTTCACATTCCCACAGAACATGGCCTTGGGGAAGAAGAGCGGGATCCCAGAATTTATGTTTTATGATTTCATACTGCCCGAAGTATTTGCCAAGATCCGGATTTATTTGTTGTGACCAGAGAAGGAAAGAACCATCGGCTTGGCGAAAAATTGCAAGCAGATCGCTTCTGTCTATTTTGTCCGAAAAAAAGTGATAATCAAATCCTTCTAATATATCCTTTGGGATGCCCGTAAGGTGAAATACGTGGATTTGCGCCTGTCCATTTGCCCTTTTTATATCCAGGAGTCTTTTTGAGATGTGGGGCGGGGTAGCCACCACGAGGTTCTTTGACCAGTAAACGTCTTTCCCTGCCCTGGTCTGCCATAGGCCCTTGTCTTTCGTGAGCCGAACAACAGAATTGATCACGATCTTTTTTCTGAAATCTGCGAGCATTTCATCTTCAAAAAAGTTGATTTCGTATAACGGAACTATTGCTAGTAAGGCAGTATGTAGAAAAGTGAAGGCTCTTATGTTGGGGCAGGGCGACAAGGTGCAGTAGCTCGCGACATAAGAAAAATAATCTTCGGCGATACGCTCGATTCTATATTCCTTGATAATTTCTTCTGCGGTTTGATTGTAAAGCTTAAAAAGAAAACGGTCGGTTCTCAATGCTTGCGCCTGAGAAACCGACTCGCATTTCTTGTTAAAAGCGGCGTAATGTTTCCTGAATTTACGGATCAGGAACAATATTCTGATCCATTGAGGAAGATAAATAAGGAGCCTTTTGTTGAATAAGCTGTAGTTGTCAGGGCCGTTATGGTAGCGTATCTTTGCGTGGCGGATCCTTCTGGTTTTTTTCACAAAGGACCTTACATGATGATAATCATCCATCACGGCGTAGCAGCCATAATTCACTTTGCCGTCTTCAGATGTGCAAATGCGCCCGCCGATATCCTCACTGATGACCAGGAATTCGCGGTTGGCCTCATTCAGTTTTCTAGCACAAGCCAGGCCGGCGATGCCGGCGCCGATGATGATGGTTTCGTGGGTCTTATGGCTCATCTCTTTCGGCTCTCTTCAATTATTCTATTGGCGGCATATATACCCATTATGAACGGATCTTCCAAACTCAAAATATTATGATTCCCTATGAGATAAAGTCCTCTGTCTTGTTCGCATTCCCACAAAAAGCTGCCTTTGACGTTAAAAACGGGGCTCCATTCCTTATAACCCATTACTTTATATTCATGGAAATATTTGTCAAATTTTGGTTTTCTTTCGCTTGTATAATATATATAGGATCCGTCTATCTGGCGGTCGATTGTAAACAGCGGATGGCCTTCTGAAAATAGATTTATGTCGCGTGCATTATATGCTTCACGCAATCTACCGGATATATGGAATAAATGTGCGCTTGTCGGAGCCTTAATTCCCCTTAGATTTAAAAGTTCTTTGGAGATGTGGGGAGGAGTCGCTACTACAACATTTTTTGAGTAATATTGTTGCTTTTTCGTTCTTACAAGAGCTCCTCCCTTTTCTCCTACGATCTGAATGACTGTGTCGATCGTGATGTTTTTTTCAAAGCCATCGACCATTTTCTCCTTCTGCAAAGTAAATTCATAAAGTGGCATTATAAGCGGCAAGGACCATTGCAAAAAAGTAAAAGAATTAATATCTTGGAATTGAAGTGAGAGGGCTCGCAACGTTTTTGATGCATAATGCTTTACAATCTTATTAAGCTTATGTTTTATTGCGAAATCAGTTGCATTCTGATTATATAAATCCCACAGAAACTTATCAGACCTTAAGGCGTTTGATTGGGAGATAAATTCGCATTTTTTCTTGAAAGCCTCATAGTGCTTTCTGAATTTCACGAGTAAGAGCATCAGTCTGGCTAACTCTAAAAGATTCAAGTAAACCCTTTTCTCCCACAGGGCGAATGTGTAGGCATCGTCGGCTTCATGGAACAACAGATCTTTTGGGCCTATTTTTCTTCCGACTTTAACGAATTTATTAACATTGTGAAAATCTTTATTTACATATTGTGCGCCGTAGTTGACTCTGCCATCCTCGGATGTCGTAATGCTCCCGCCAATATCCTCGCTAATAACCAAAAATCCCTTTCCGTTCTCGTGTAATTTCCTGGCGCAGGCCAGGCCAGCGATGCCGGCGCCGATGATGATGGTCTCGTGGATCTTGTCGGCCATATATACATATTCTAGCAAAGCCAGCTGATCAAGCAAAGCAAAACGCGATCTCTATAAAGATGTTGATTTTTTGCCGGGTGAGTTATATACTAATGTATAAGGAGGTGAAATGAAATGGCAAGAAAATCAGCGAGTGAATCATCCGCCGGGACAAAGAAATATGATGTGGCGAGAGAGTTCAAGAGCATGGTCAATTCCAACGTGGATTTTTATCTGGACACGCTGGATGCGATCGGCGACAATGTCATCGGTGTGGTCGATGGGGCTGTGGACAGCGCGTCGAATCTGGCAAGTGACGCAGGCGGCTTGGTCAGCGATGTCGTCAGGCAGGGAAAGAAGGCATACCGGGATTCCGTCAGCATGCTGCGTAAACAGGCCCGGCGCAATCTGGGTAATTAATAGATAAAGCTTAGCTAAGCTCTATTACCGGCCGAAAGGTCAGCAAAAAACCCCTGAACAGGCTCAGGGGTTTTTGCTTTGGTGAATCAGGTATGGCTACCTACTTATATATCGACAAATTTGGGGAGAAATTTCACTTTTCGCTGAGCTTCTTTAGAGGGCATAAGAAGGCCAAAGAGGGGGGGGCATTAGGGGGATTTATATTATTTTGCCTTCTTACGTCTTCTCACCCTTCTGATCCCTTCTGCGGCCTTCTGAGCCTTCTTTCCCAAATTTCACTTTTCCTGAAAATTCATTTATAATGCCACTATGCAGGTCTTGATCGCCAAACACGCTGGTTTCTGTGAAGGGGTGGAGCGCGCCTACCGCATTGCCCTGGAGCAGACCGGGGCCGGAAAGCCCGTTTTCATGCTCGGCAACCTGGTACATAACACCCAGGTCATCGATAAGTTCAAGAAGCTGGGCGTGAGAACGGTCGGGGCGGTCTCGGAGATCCCCTCCGGATCAAAAGGCGTCCTCCTTATTTCCGCCCACGGGGTGCCTCCGGGGATCTATGAAGAGGCCAGGGAAAAAGGCCTGAGCATTGTGGATACCACCTGCGCCTGGGTAAAAAAGGCGCAGAAGATCGCCAGGGAGCTGGCAGAGGAGGGCCGCCGCGTTATCATTGTCGGGGACAAAGGGCATGTGGAGGTAAAGGGCCTGGTGGGCTGGAGCGGAGGTAAAGCGGCCGTGATCGAGGACCTGGCGGAACTTGACAGCCTATCCATATCCCGGCAGGACCGGCTCGGGGTCCTGGCCCAGACCACCCAGACCGAAAAGCGCTTTAATGAGATCACGGCGGCGCTCAAAAAAGCGGCCGGGGATGTCAGGGAGTTCAACACCATCTGCGGGGCGACCGCCAAGCGCCAGAACGCGGCCATAGAGCTGGCCAATAAAGTCGCCCTCATGCTGGTCATCGGCGATAAAATGAGCGCCAACACCAAAAGGCTGACGGAGCTCTGCACCGGGACCGGAACGCAGACCCATCAGATCCAGATCGCGGCCGAGCTGGAACCGGCCTGGCTGGCCGGCCAGGAAAAGATCGGGGTAACGGCCGGCGCGTCCACCCCGGAATGGGTGGTCAAACAAGTGGTGGAAAAACTTGAGGAACAAAGGAGCGGTAAATCATGATAAAAGGCGGCAACCGGAAAGGCTTCATGATCCCGATGTTCTTTATTCTGGTCATTGCCCTGGCGGTCATGGTAGGGAGCATAACCTATCTGACGGTCACCGGCATAAGGACGCTGGGGCCGCGGGTCAGCGAACAAAAGGCGCTTTACATCGCCGAGGCCGGGGTCAACAAGGCTGTCTGGTACCTGACCACTCCGGTGGGTGAAGGAGGCCGGGGAAGCGATTGGAGGACAGCTTTGACCACCGAGGCATTCGGCGGAGGCAGCTATACGCTGGCGGTCGAGGACCACGCGCAGGGGATAAAGATCACCTCCACCGGCAGGCACCGGGAGGCGGCGCGCACTGTCCAGGCGCTGGCGGGCGAGGATTTTGCCGATGATTTCATCAGATACGCCATTTTCAGCGATGTTGACTTTACCATGGATACCCTCTCGGAGATATCCGGCGATGTTTTTGCGGACGGGGATGTCGCGGTCCCGGCGGGGGCCAGGGTGGTCGATGGGGTGGTGGTGGTGACGGAGGGGCATGCGGTCACCGGGGACGGCGAATACACGGTGGGGGAGCTGATCACAACCCCTGGCCCGCCCTCCCTTGACACCACCTATTATGACGGCCAGATCGCGGTGGCGGAAGCGGCCGGGCCTTCCGTGATGCAGGGGTATCAGACCTATAATGGACTGGAGCTCAACGGTCTGACCCTTTATGTGGACGGCGGCATCACCCTGGACGGCGATATAACCGGCGCGGGAGAGATCGTCGCCACCGGCGCGGTCAACATCAGCCCCACCGCCAATATCGGGGAGAAAATAAAGATCATAACCGCAGGCGACGTGAACATCAAGGCCACCAAGAGCGATAGCCCGGCCTTGGGCCGGGGCGTGGTCCTGTATGCTGCGGGCAACATCAATATCATGGCCAGTTTCACCAATCCCGAGCCCATCGCCATGCTCAGCTCGCAGACCATCAACATCGGTAACAAGAACCAGGTGAACGGGCTGATCTTCGGCGGCAACGTGAACATCGGCAATAACACCACCGTCCAGGGGGTTTCGATCTGCGGCAACACCGGCACGGTCAGCTACCTGGCCGATTCCTCGACCGTGACCTATAACAAGTATCAGGGAGCAGTGCCCCCGGGCTTCAAAAGCAGGATCGCGTTCGAGAAATGGCTGTCCAGGTAAGACGGCTTTGCAGTCCGCCGTATTTGTGTTAAAATCCCTCAGCTATGGTCGAGCATCATAAACCCCGCATAACCTGGGGTTCCCAGGTCGGTTTTCTTTTTGCCGCCATTGGTTCCGCCATCGGCCTGGGCAATATCTGGCGCTTCAGCTACATGGCCTATGAGAACGGCGGGGGCGCCTTCCTGATCCCCTACTTTGTGGCGCTGCTCACTGCCGGGGTCCCGCTTCTGATCCTTGAGTTCGGCCTGGGCCACAAGAAGCACGGGGCCTCCTCCCTGGCCTTTGCCAAGATCGGCAGAAAATTCGAGTGGCTGGGGTGGTGGATGCCGGTCTTTGCCACCTTTGGCATCATGCTTTTTTACAGCGTGGTCATCGGCTGGTGCGTCAACTACGTGTTTTACAGCTTTAACCTGGCCTGGGGGGCTGACACCCAGGCCTTTTTCCTCAAGGATTTCCTGGGGCTCTCTTCGGGGGTGTTCGACCTGGGGGGCGTTCCCTTCCATCTTTTGTTCTCGTTGGCCTTTGTCTGGGGCCTTACCTGGATCATCTGCTTTCGTGAGGTCAATCACGGCATTGAGAAGGCCTGCATGGTCTTTATGCCGCTGCTCTTTTTTCTGACCCTGATCCTGGTGGGGTGGGGCCTGACGCTTCCCGGCGCCTGGGAGGGGATCAAATGGTACCTTAGGCCCGATTTCAGCAAGATCGCCAGCTGGCAGGTGTGGATGGCGGCCTACGGCCAGATCTTTTTCACCCTCACTTTGGGCTTTGGGGTCATGATCGCCTACGCCAGCTACCTGCCCAAGCGCACCGATATCGTCAAGAGCGCGGTCATCACCAGTTTGGTCAATTGCTTCTATTCGTTCGTGGCCGGGTTCGCGGTCTTCAGCGTGCTGGGCTACATGGCGGTCAAGAGCGGCCTGCCCGTGGACAAAGTGGTGAAATCCGGCCCGTCCCTGGCCTTTGTGGCCTATCCCCAGGCGATCTCCCTGCTGCCCTTCCTGAGGGAAGTGTTCGGCGTGATCTTTTTCGGCGCGCTGGTGATCGCGGGCATCTCTTCCGGCATCTCGCTGATCGAAGCCTTCAGCCGGGCGGTCACCGACAAGTTCGATCTTGACCGCCGGATGGTGGTCAGCCTGCTGTGCCTGGCGGGATTTTTGGGCAGCTTGGTCTTTGCCACCGGTGCCGGGCTATACTGGCTGGACATCGTTGACCATTACATCAACCAGTACGGCCTGGTGCTGGCCGGTATCCTGGAATGCCTGATCGTGGGCTGGTTCCTCAAGGCCCGCGTCCTGCGCACCCACATCAATGCTGTGTCCGACTGGAGCGTCAACCGGTTCTGGGACCTGGCCATAAGCATCCTGATCCCTGCGATCCTGCTGGTGATACTGGTCAGCAACCTGATCGGGGAGTTCGGCAAGCCCTACGGCGGATATGACGTGAACGCGCTCCTGGTCCTGGGGGGGCTCTGGCTTCTGGCTACCCTTCTGGCCGGGGTCATCCTGAGCCTCCCGGCCTGGGACAGGAAGAAACTTGAATACGACCATTTTGCCGGGGAAGACAGACTCCTGGTCTAGCCAATGAAAAACCGAGCCCTTTTATTGATCGCCATGTTCCTGCTCCTGTGCGGCACGGCCCGCGCTTCCACCACCCTCTATCGCGTGCGCTTCGGATATTTCCCGGACAAGATCCGGGCGGTCTTTGACTTTGACGGCGCCTTTACCTATCAGACCGAGGAGTCCCGGGACCGGATCGTGATCTTCTTAAAGGACATCGAGGCCGCGGCCGGGATCAGCAATTACGTGGAGCTCAACGACCTGGTGGTCAGGTTCTTTGAGGTCGAGCAATACGATGAGCGGCACCTCAAGATCACCATCCCCCTGGGCGAGCCGATCGACTACAATGTCTTCTACCTTAATGATCCGCCCCGGCTGGTGGTGGACTTTGACCGTGAATTCCTGAACATCGTTTCCGGGGGCACGGTCGCGGACGGGGCCGAGTTCCTCAAGGTCAGGAAGGGGACCGCCGACGGCCGCATCACCGCCACCGTGCTCAAGGTGGACCTGGACAAGATGGAGGTTGAGCCCGCCCTGGCGCGCTGGCAGAAGCCGACCGCGGTGGAGTCGTTCGTGGGACTTTTCACGCCCTGGGCCGCGCGGGATATATCCAAGCGGCATTTTGCCCTCCAGCGCGTGAGCGACATCGTGGCGGAGAACGGCGGCCTGGCCGGCATCAACGGCAGCTTCTTCGCCTTTACCGGCAGCCCCCTGGGGGCGCTGGTCATAAACCAGGAATTGATCTCCGCGCCCATCCACGGCCGCACCGCTTTTTTCCTGGACGATATGGGCCGGCCCTACATCGACAATATCTACATTTCCAGTTATTTCACGCTGGCCAGCGGGGTGCGCTACCGGATCACGGGGGTCAACCAGGGCCGGGGAAGCAGCGATCTCATCATGTACACTCCGGCGTGGGGAAAGTATACCGGCACCAATGACCACGGCCTGGAACTGGCGGTGGTGGGCGGACGCGTCAATCGCATCAATGTCGCCAACTCCGAGATACCGGAGGATGGCTACGTGCTTTCCGCCAGCGGGCCCGGGGTGGAAAGCCTTTCCGAAGGCATCCGGGTGGGCGCCCGCCTTGATACCCATATCCGCATCGTTCCCTACAGCACCGCTCCCCGTAAGATCGTGCACCTGGTCTCGGGCGGTCCGCGCCTGCTGCTCAAGGGCCGGCCCTATGTTTCCAAGCATGAGGAAAAGTTCAGGACGGACGTGGCCAAGGGCCGCGCCGCGCGCACCGCTATCGGCGTCACCGATCAGAACGAGGTATTGCTGGTCACCGTGGACGGCCCGCCGCGCCGCAACGGGCAGCGCCGGGTGCGCGAGCCCAGCATCGGCATGACGCTCGAGGAGCTCTCCGACCTGATGCTGGCCCTGGGCGCGCAGGAGGCTATGAACCTGGACGGCGGCAGCTCTTCCACCATGGTGATCAAAGACAAGGTGGTCAACCGGCCCACCGGCGGATCGGAGCGGGGGATCAACAACGCCCTTATACTGCGGGCCAGGCCCTAGTTTTTCCTTTGCCTTTATACGATTGACTTGGCTGGTGCCCGGATTTATAATTGAGCCAAGGTGAAGATCTCCCTTTTTTGGAAAGGTTTCATATTCGTCCTGGCCGCCGTTGTCCTGGTGAGCGGAACGCTCTTTGTCAGCCAGGTCCGGGGCGGGGACGCCTTCAGCAAGGAAGAGGCGAGCCACGCCCTCTACGCCTACTGGCTGCTCAGGGACCTCAAGGCGCAGGACTGGAACGCCTTCTGGTATGATACCCAGCGGCAAATGGTCTGGCCCTTCCTTCATTCCTGGGTGCTGGCGGGATCCTTTTATGCCGTCGGCGTAGGCTACGCTTCGGCGCGGCTCCTGAGCCTGCTCTTCTTCGCGCTTTCCGTGCTCCTGATCTACCTGATCTGCGCCCGCTTTTCGGAAAAGGATGGCCCCCGGATCGGCGTGGTGGCGGCGCTGCTGGCGCTCACTTCCCCGCTCATGCTGCGCTACGCCGTGCTTAACCTGCTGGAGACCATGGGCGCTTTCCTTTTCCTGGCCGCGGCCTACGCCTATCTTGCCTCCGAGGACAAGAAGCTGGCGCTCTCCTATCTGGGGTTCGCGGTCCTGATGGGCCTGTCCATCTACACCAATTACCTTTACGCCTATTTGCTGATACCGGCCTTCCTGGTGGCGTCATTCTCCAAGCTGGGCCCCATCCTGGTGGGGGCGGTCCGGCTCAGCCGCCGCGGCGAGCAGGCCGCGCTTCCCTTCCTGTGGTGGGCCTTCCGCAAGCTGATCGTGGCGGTCATCCTGCTTTCCTTTGCCGCGGCCTGGTTCTCCGTTTCCTTTTCCCGCAAGGTCATGCTCCTCATGACCTCTATTTTCAAGTACTCGGGAGGGGTCGCGCCGGCGGATATCTGGGACGCCCTGGCTTACTATCCCCGTGTCATTGTCACGGATAGTTCCTTTTCTCCCTGGCTGGGCGTGTTCATCATGGCTTCGCTCCTCCTTCCCCTGGTGGGCTCACGTTACCGCGGGCTGCAGCGGATGTATACCTATGTCTGGACGGTGTTCCTGCTGCTGACGCTGACCGTTCCTGCCAAGGCGCCGCAAATGGTCTATATCATCCTGCCCTTTATCTTCATCATCTTCTCGGCCGCCCTGTCCCATTTTCTGGATGAGATGCGCGGCCTGGGCAGCAACGCGGTGACCCGCGCCCTCATTGTCCTCTTGCTGCCCGTGCTGGTCTCGCTGCCCCGGGCCTATACCATGTTCTTTCCCGCCCGGCCCGGCCAGAACATGGTCCAGGTACTGGAATATTTCCGGCAGAGCCTGCCTCCTGGCGCTTCCCTGGCGATCCCCATCAATCTCCAGCATTTAAGCCCGGAGCTGGTCCTCTTCCATTTCCGCGACTGGCAGGCGCCGGTCATGGCCGGGGAGGGTGTTCCGGACAGCGAGGTCTTCCGCAAGTCTGATTATCAGCTGACCCTGGAGCTTGACCAGTACGGCTATTACAGCCATGAGGTGCTGGACGATACCATTTTCCGCTGGAATACCTGGCTCAAGGAAAAAGAGGTCAAGGGCGAGGCCCGCCTCGCTTCCCTGCGTCGGTTCGACCGCATCGGCCTGACCGCCAAGATCTACCACAGGATCGCCCCTGCCAGATAGTCTTTTTTTCATAATTATCTGAAATTTTTGCGATTAATCAACGATAAATCAGCGGAGACCCGAGGTATCGCCATCATGAAGATTTTTAGGTCTTTAAGGAATGCTATCTCTTACCTAAGAGGGGCTCGGCCGGTCAAGCCGCCGCGCCTGGCCGTGAACAACCCTTCTTCCAGTAATATCATGCCGGTCAAGCCTTCCCGCCTGCGCTATTCTGCGGAAAGCAGGGTAGAGCGCTTCTTGAGATTTTCCATCGAGAGGATCGATGACCCCGGCCGCACGCTGGCGCCGATCATAAGCGAGGTGGTGGCGGACCTGCAGGAAGTGGTCAAGGACTTTACCGGAGTATGCATGGCCGATCAGGAGATCCTGGACCACATGGGGGACCGGATGTACGTGGTCAGGGACGGCGGTGAGGTGGTGGGCTTTGGCACCGCGAAGTATTTTGATTTCCTGGGCCATTCCACCACAAAGGAAAAGATCTCCCTGCTCTGGGGCACCATGATCAAGCGCAAGGCGCGCCGCTCCGGGCTGATGGTCAGGCTGAATATCGGCCTGGTCAAGACCGCGCAGCAGGAGCTGGTCGCTTCCACCCCGGGGTTCTTCAGCAAGATCAAGGCTTTTCTCCAGCCGTACCCCATTGCGGTAAGGACGCAAAGCAATAGGGTCTGGAACGCCTGTGAGAGGCATTTTAAGGGCGTGGTCAGGCTGGGGGAGAACCCCGAGCTGCGTTATCAGGAGCTGACGGAATTCGTGGCGGCCAAGATGGGCTGGAAATTGGGCAGGTTCAACCTGCAGCATCACGCTTATGACACGGTCCGGCTCCACGAAAAGGACCGGATCAAGTGGAAAAGGGCGGAAGGCGAGGGCGACCCCTTGAACGGAAAGGATGCCTGGGTCTTTTCCGGGGATTTTACGCTGGTCAGAAGGTGCCTGACCTGGGTCGTGCTCAAGATCTATTATCCGCTGAGGTATTTATTCGGCCGCTCCGGCGGCGATGGCGGCGGACCGGTCTCGCTGATCTGCTAGTGCCCCGGCTTTATCCTTGAGTTAAAGAGGTCTATCAATCGACTGGTCTCTTCAGGATCCCCGGTAAGGCTGCAATAGAACATCCGCTCGGACAGCTCTTCAGGAGACATTCCCATGACCTGCGAGATCAGGAAATGGCTGTGCGAGAAGCCGGTCAGGATGCCGAGCTTGGCGATCTGCTTTGAAAGCTTGCTGGTCTTCCTCACATATTCCTTATAGCTCATGCCGTCGATCTTGTAAGGGAAGGGCCTGGGCCAGAGATGCATGGGCAGTGAAAGTATGACCGAGAGATTGAAGAGTTGGCTCTGTACCTCGGGGCTTTGCATGGAGGGTTTCGGCTTCTGTCCGCTCTGATAAAGTTTCTGGTCCGCCGCCTCGGGATATTCAAATTCACACCCTATCTCTTCCGCGTGTTCAGCGGCGTGAGTGCCGGGGAAAATGCCCAGGGCCTGGGCGGGCGCCGAAAGCGGGCGCACCCTTTCCGCGAAAGCGACGATCTGCTTCCCTTCCTTTGCGGCCATGCCGGGATAGGGATAGATAAAACTGCCGATGGTCGCGATCCCGGCCTCTTTGGCCGCGAGCATGGCGTTCTCGGTGTCCTCGATCGTCCCCTTTTTGCCCATTTTCTGCAGGGTCACGTTGTCCGCGGACTCGACCCCGAAGAAAATGGCGGATCCGCCCGCGCTCTTTATCTTTTCCATTATTCTTGAGAGGGGGATGGCCGCGGGCCGTTCATCCTTGCCGCGCATGAAAAGGACCCACTTGAACTCGTCCTGCAGGCCGCGGGCCATGAGGGCATCGGCGATCTCCTCGGCCTGGCCAGGAGGGGTGCTGCTGCCCACGAACTCAAAGTGGGTGATGCCGAAACGCCGGGAGTTCTCCACCATTTCATCCACTACCCGGGCGGCCGGCTTGAGGTATCTCTGGGTGCCGCTTAAAAGTGGCTGGGGACAGAAGCGGCAGCGGTAAAAGCAGCCGCGGGAGGTCTCCACAAAGGCGTATCTCATCAGGCCCTCAAAGTCCCCCGGCTGATAGGGAACAGCGGAGATCTCGATCCATTCCTGCAGGGAGATGCGCTGCCGCGGGGTGGCGATGATGCTGCCGTCCTCAGCGCGGTAGACCAGGTTGGGGATCCGGCTCAGGTCGTTGAGCCTGCCGGCCTTAAGCGCGTCCAGGATCTCGGCCAACCTCACGATGCTGAGCTCGCCTTCTCCCAGCACCAGCGCGGTGGGCGCCTGGGTTTCCCGGTAAATGGTCTCGGAAAAGTGGGTGGTCTGGGGCCCGCCGAAGAAAATGGGGGTGTTGGGGTTTTCCCGGCGCAGGATCTCGGCCATGGCGATGGAGCCGGAGCTGCTGCTGCCCAGATAAAGTGAGAAGCCGACCGCGTCGATCTCTTCGTCTTTGACGCGCCGGCTGATCTGTGCGCCGACCTCTTGAAATACGCCCCTTTCGATCCTGGCCAGCTCCTGCGATATCTCCTGCAGGCGCTTCATGTCCCCGGCCAGCTGAGGGATCTTCCATAATCGGGGCAGGAGCTTTTTGCCCTCGATAACAAAGGGTTTTATGCTGCGGGTGTAAATGTGCGCGAGTTCTTTGACCACCTGCTCAGGGAACATGCGGTGCATGAGGGTGGTCGAATAATTGGCGATCACCGCGTCGTGGCCCGCCTGCCGGAGGGCTTTACGCAGCATGAGCAGGCCGGGCCGGGGAACCTTACCTGATAGATCTGTATGACCCAGCCCGCCGACCAACAGCATCTTTTTACCTATATTAGGCATAAAAAACTCTCCTGAATGTCAGCGATCATTGTTCCTTTATATATCGCCACCTTTCCGTATAAATTTCAATTTCCAGAGATGATTTGACTGGCAGGGGCCGAGCATTTATAATTACGAGCATAAGCGATGCAACTAGATTTTGGTCTGCTTTCTACCATAGTCCTCCTTTTAGCCCAGATCGGCCTGGGGATCTACGTCCTGTTGCGGACCTCACGCACCAGGAGCGGGTTCTCTTTTGCCGGGTTTTGTTTCTCGCTGTCTTTGTGGTCATTCGCGGCCTACATGCTCAAGCATGCCGCCAGCGTGGCCGGGGTCGAGCTCTGGGGAAGGTATATTTTCCTGGGGCCGGTCCTGATCGCCTATTGTTTTCTTTATTTCAGCTTCATTTTTCCCAAGGGGGAGATAAAGGGCCTGTTGAACCTCATTCTGGCCGCTTTTATGCTGCTGATGCTTGCCCTGGTCCCCACCCCGCTCATCCTGGAAAAGGGCGTGCTGACAGAGGCCGGGCCCTCGCCGGTCTGGGGAACGGCTTATCCCCTGTTCTCTTTTTATTTCCTGCTCTACGTGATCTGGGGCTTTTACAACTTTGTCCGTAAATTTGCCTCAAGTGAGGGCAGCGAAAAGACCCAGATCAAATACGTGGGCGCGGGCCTGTTCTTCACCTTTTTGTTCGGCATAATCTTCAACCTGGTGTTCCCCGCCTTGAAGATCGCCAGGTTCATCGACCTGGGCCCTTATCTCTCCCTGACCGCGATCGGTTTCGCCGCCTACGCCATCGTCAAGCACCGGATGATGAACATCTCCGTGATCATCAGCCGGGTGGTGGCGGAGATCATCGCCATTCTTTTTCTGGCCTCTATCTACCTGAGCCTAGTGGGTATTTACCTGACCATTGGCACAGGCCGGATCGACGTTCCCTTCCTTTTGATGACGATTGCCTTTGGCGTCCTGGTGGGGCAGACCCACCAGCGTTTGCGCCTCTTTATCCAGACCACCTCGGACAAGCTGTTTTTGCGGGGAAAATATGACTATTATCTGGAGCTTTCCGAGGCCAGCCTGCGCGTAGGCGAGAAGCTTTCGCTCCCTGCCATCCTGCGCATCCTCTACCGCATTTTTGACGATGTGGTGGAGATATCCAGCCCCCGGATATTCCTGCCCGAGCATTTTTCCGAGGCGGGTAAGCAGTCCCAGCGCTACGTGGTCTATGACAAGAAGGAGTACTCGCCGGTGGCCGCGGGCGAGGAGATCAAGTTCGATTCCAAACTGGTCGAAAAGCTAAAGGCCGAGCGCAAGCTGATCCTGGACCCGCATGACCCAAAAAAGGAGCTTATCGTCCCCTGCCTGCTGGAGGACCGCCTGATCGCGGTCTTTGTGCTGGGCAGAAAGCTTTCCGAGGACCCCTTTACCAGCGAGGACATCCATTTGCTGGAGGTCCTGGCCAGCCAGGCGGCCATGGCCCTGGACCACGCCCGTTCCTACGAAAAGATCCGGGCGGACCTGGAGATCGTGGAAAGGCAGCTGGCCCGCTCCCAGCGCCTGGCCTCCCTGGGTACCCTGACCGCGGGTGTTACCCACGAGATCCGCAACCCCCTGACCGTGATCCGTTCCGAGACCGAGCGCATTGCCAACAAGGAGAGGAGCCGGGCCGACCTGGAGAGCTACCAGGAGCTGATGCTCAAGCACATCGACCGCATCGCCGGGATAGTGAACCGGATGCTGGAGCTGGCCAAGGAAAAACCCCGCAGCGAGACGGACATCGACCTGAACGAGGTCATCGAGACCACTGTCCAGTTCTTTGCCATCAGCGGCATCACCCTCAAGAGGGACCTGAACAAGGTCCCCCGCATCCAGGGCAACTCCGAGGAGATGCAGGAGGTCTTTGTCAACCTCATCCAGAACTCGATCGAGGCCATGCCAAAGGGAGGGACGCTGACCCTGCGCACTTATTCGGACAGGGGCCGGGTGGTGGCCGAGGTCTCGGACACGGGCAAGGGGATACCGGACAATATCCTGGAAAGGATCTTCGACCCCTTCTTTTCCACGCGGCATGAGGGAGTGGGGCTGGGATTGTCCATTGCTTACCGCATTATCCGGCAGCACAACGGGGACGTGGAAGTGCAGAGCGAAGCGGGCCGGGGGACGACGTTCAAGATAACCTTCTAGTTACTTGCCGCTGTTGTCGTTCTTTTTCTTCTTCTTGAACTCTTCCCTTTTTTCCAGGTGCTTCTCAAAGGTCTGCAGGACCATTTTCTCTTCCTTGCCGGAAAAGAAATTGTCGATGGTGGCGACCAGGTCCTTGGATTTAAAGGGCTTCTTGATGTAGTCAATGACAAAGCCCGAGGTGGCGCGGTCCCACTTTTCCTCGTCCTCCCAGGCGGTGAGCATGCAGCAGCCGATGTCCTCGCCAAAGTCCTTGCGGATCTTCTCCAGGGCCTGCAGGCCGTCCATTTCCGGCATCTTGATGTCCAGGATGATGAGCCGGATGCGGTTGCCGCCCAGCCCCATCAGCACCTTGTTCTCTTTTAGGTAATCCAGCGCTTCCTTGGCGGAATAGGCGGTGATCACATCATACCTTCCCGTATCCTTAATAACGTTCGCGATGGAATTCGCGACATCTATTTCGTCGTCAACTACCATGATCAAAGGTTTGGGCATTTTAGGGCACCTCCGACGAAATTCTCTCACATAATATTATCCCTGTCAAATACATGTTATAATTCAGGCAGGATGTTAAAGCGCGGGTTGGTCCTTGCCCTAGTTTTCCTGTTCCTCGCTTCCATTGGCGCGGCGCAAAAGCCGTTCATTTCGGTGAAAAAAAGGTCGGAGCGGGGCATTTACCTTACCGCCTATACCGCGATGAGCCCGCAGCGCCTGGACCCGATCCTGAAAAAGGCCAAGGCGGCCGGGTTGAACACGATCGTGGTCGAGGCCAAGACCAGGCTTAAGCGGCCCCTGCTGGACCTGGCCCGCAAACGCCATCTTTCCCCTGCTACCCGTGTCTTTGCCGATCCCTGGCTGGCAAAGCTCGCCCAAAAGCTGCATCGAGAGGGCTTTGTCCTTTCGGTGCGCCTGGTGGTCTTTAAGGACGACCATCTTATCCTGGCGCGGCCGGACCTGGCCATCCGGGTCAAGGGTGGAGCGCTCTATCGAGACCACATGGGCGGCCGCTGGTGCGACCCGTATTCGGACGAGGTCCGCCTTTACAACGAGCTGATCGCGGAGCGCGCGGCGCTTTCGGGCGCGGACGAGATCCAGTTCGACTACATTCGCTTTCCCGCGGAAGGCAGCGCCTATCTGGCTTACTTTCCGCACCAGAAAGAGGGCGTCAGCCGGGTGGAGATCATCAAGACTTTCCTGAAGGACGTGCGGGCGCGGCTCAAGGACCATCATGTTTCCATCGCGGTGGATATTTTCGGGGTCACCGCCTGGCAAAAGCAGAATGACATCCAGAACCTGGGCCAGGACCTCAAGGCCATGGCGCCCTACATTGACGTTCTTTGCCCCATGTTCTATCCTTCTCATTTCCATTCCGGCTATGATGGCTTTGAGAACCCTGGTTCTCACCCCTATTACTTCGTGAATACCGGCGTGAAAAAGGCCCGGCAGATCCTCTCCGGTGAAGCGGTCGCCATCGTTCCCTGGATCCAGGGTTTTGACCTGCGCTCGCCTAATTTCGGCCCCGAATACATATCCGAGCAGATCCGCGCCTGCCGGGATGAGGGGGTCAACGGCTTCCTGGTCTGGAACGCGGCCAATAACTACTGGGCGACGTTCGCCATCAACAGAAATGCGGGTCAGCATTAGTGGTCTACGGCTGGGTTTCCTAAGAAGAACGGAATATCAGAGGATCAGAAAGAGAGGAGCAGTGAACAGAGAAGCAGATGTCAGAGCTCAAATCCTTTTTATCCCCTTGGATTTGAATATTTCCCTGAGTTCGCAGGTCTTGTTGATAAGGCCGTTGATGCCGCGGATGACCTCCCCATAATCTTCAATAAGCTTTTGGGCTCGAATTGGATGTAGATATTTCTTGCTTTCCATTTCGCGGATATGGTTCTGGGTCTCGCCCGCCTCTTTTCTCGAATCGTAATAGCTTTTGATCTTGCCGTTGAAGTAATAGTTGTGGCAGCCTTCGGCGATATTATCCGCTACGGACTTGGAGGATCTCTGGGCCTGATCGATGAGGCGATAACGTTCGGCTTGGGGCAGAGTTTTACAGGCCAGGAAGACCTCTATCATCAACTTATGAGCTTTCTGCCAAACCCACAGCTTCTCATGCCGCGGAATTATCCGCTTCTGTTCCTCTCTCTGTTTCGCTGATGCATCTGAACCTCTGTTCATCTCTTTCTGATGCTCCGATCCTCTGATATTCAAACCAACCGCCTCCCAGATCACCCCAGCAATGTCATTGCCAGCCTCGCTGAAACAAAGATTTTGGCATAATAACGGCAAAATATTTTTTAATATATTGTAAACCGACGTATTCCCGTCATTTACTTAAGCCTGCGAATGGGATATAATGTAAACGCGCTGTGAAGGTATATTGCGGCCTCAACTGGATATTGGCCTGCCTCCTGGTCTTTGGCGTGTGCACGGCCGCGTCGGCGGCCCTGCCTGTGCCCTCGGTCATTACGGTTGATCCTCCGGTCGGCTCTGTTCTCGGAGATACCCCCGTGACCATTACGGGCGAGGCTTTTGCGACCTCAAAATATCGAAGAGAAATTGATATCACCAATTCAGATCCCGCGCTTACGGATTTCCAGGTACAGGTGGTCTTTAACAGCGAGGATCTGATCTCCGCGGGAAAGATGCAAAGCGATGGAGCCGACATCCGCTTCTGGGACGCGGACGAGACAACCCCGCTTTCCTATTGGATCGAACCGGGCACCATCAACACCACCCTTACCCGCATTTGGGTGAAGGTCCCTTCTCTTCCCAACGGCAACAAGAGCATTTATCTTACCTACGGTGATCCCTCGCTTACCAGCCAGAGTAGCGGAGAAGCCACCTTCATCTTCTTTGATGATTTTGAGACCTGGGATGGGTGGACCACTTATGGCAGCGGGGTGGTCGATCAATCCTCGTCCCAGGCTTACAGCGGGACCTACAGCGCCAGGAAAATAACCAATGGCGATCCCAACGGCGCCTATAAAAATATCGGCACGGTCCTGAATTTTACGGATGGATTTGTTCTGGAGGGAAGGATCTATCATACCTCGGCCGTTTTGAACAGCGACCGGCTTGCCCTGGAAGACAGCGGCTTTAACGGATATGGTTTTCAGTTCGCCCATGATACTAACCTGTTCACCTCTGAAAGACGGGACGCAGCGACTGGCACTGGTTTGGGCAGCACAACTTCTCAATCCTTGCCTGAGAACTCCTGGTATGGTTTCCGTTTCATTGCCAAGCCGGGCGGCGATTATGAGACCCAGTACTTGAGCTCCGGTTTCACAATGGTCTCAAATCAGACCGCCTCGGACAGCACCCATGCCACATTTGAAGTGGTGAGTATCCGCGGCGGATACACCTATTTTGTGGATGTGCTCAAGCTTCGTAAATACACTACTTCCGAGCCGTCGGCTTCGGTCTTAACTGAGAGTTCACGCTCGGTTCTTTTTGACGGGACCTCGGCGACCGATATTGTGGTGCCTACTTCAGAGAGCATTACTTGTTTAACACCGCCCCATGCCGCGGGTGCGGTAACTCTTGAAGTCATTAATCCGGACGGCCAGATCGGGACATTGGAAGCGGCTTATACTTATTCCAGTACCACCCTGGGAGCAGTGGTTTCCACCCCCAACGGGGGGGAGACCTGGGGTGCGGGCACCTGGAATAATATCACCTGGGAGTCTGCGGGAACTCCTGAGTCAATAAATCTCTATTATTCGGTGGACGGCGGCAGCACCTACAACACGATCGACACCGGCGAGACCGACGACGGCGTTTACCCCTGGCTGGTGGCGGATACCGCGACCACTGAGGCCCGGATAAAGATCGAGGCGATCAAGGGGGCGAATATCGTCACGGACGAGTCGGATACGGTCTTTACCATCGCTCGCACCCATGACTATTATGTGGACGCGGTCAACGGGAGCAATGCTTACAACGGGTTGACTTCCGAGGTTTCCGGGAGCAACGGCCCCTGGCGGAACATCACTTATGCGTTATCGCAGATCCCGGATCCGGCCGGTTCGACCATCCATGCCGCGGCCGGGACCTATGATCAGTCTCTGGGCGAGAGTTTTCCGATCGCGGTCCCGGACGACGTCTACTTCAGGTCCTCTGCTTCACCCAGTACTTCGGCCACCATCGACGCGCAGTCATTGCTTGCTCACGCAGTTACCCTGGGTTCAAATGCCACGCTGGAAGGTTTTACCGTCAGAACCTCCAATACCAACACCAGTTATTGGCTTATTCGTACTGACCAAGCGAACGCGGATATCAGGAACAATGTGCTGACCGGCGAGGTGCGCGGTATAGGGATCTACGGCAGTGGGGCGGATATAAGCGGCAATAATGTTACCCTGATCGGCAACTCGTCCTACGGCATCCATATCCAGGCCTCGAGCGCGGACATCACGAACTGTGTCGTGACCTGCGAAGGCACTTCATCCCGGGCGGTCAATTTTGGAGGTTCCGGTAACGGCAGCAGCATAAATGGAAGCCTGCTGTATGCGACCGCGGCCAGCGGCATAGGGATCTATGTGGACAACAACTGCGATAATCTGACCATTTGGGGAAATACCATGGAGGTCGGCCAGTACGGCATACGCTTTTATGACAATATTGACAATTACGACATCCAGTATAACGTGATCCGGGGGCCGGGCGGCTCTGGAATGGGAATGTCCGGAGAATTTCGCAATCACGCGGGAAAGTTCTGTTCCAATGAGGTGTCGGGTTTTGATTACGGCGTGCAGATCCATGTTGACTCGGGCGGTTACTTGGCAAGGATCGAGAACAATACCGTGGTCAATAACCGGGTCGGGATCAGCGCCCTGAACGAAAGCGCCTCCCCGGACGTGATCATCAAGAACAACCTGGTCGCCGGCGTGCCTTATCTGGGGAGCTTTGAGGCCAGCACCTACGGTATCCACGGTCCGGTCGCCAGTCCGAACCTGGCCATCAGCTATAACAACATATGGAACCATCATCATAATTACACCAACTGCTCTGCCGGGACCGGTGACCTCTCCCGCTATCCCCGGTTCGTGGATCCCGCCAACAATGATTTCCGGCTCAGAACGGATTCTCCCTGCATTGGGGCGGGCGAGGGTGGCACCAATATTGGCAGATATAAGGGAGCGGGGGTCGGCACCTCAGGGGTCATTGCTGAGATCTGGGTCAGCGACGGCCAGAGCATAACCCAGGCCCTGGCAACTACCGAATATACGGTGCACGTCAACGCCGGGGAATACACCGTGGCGGACGGGATAACCTTTCCCGTGGCACTCTCTGAGCATCAGTATCTTAGGTCCGAGGCCAGCCCGACCTTTACCGCTACCATTGAAGACAACGCGGCCAGCGACGTGGTCCTGATGGCGCCGAACACGACCCTGGAAGGCTTTACGGTCAAGACCGCCAACACCGACACTAGCTATTACGCGGTCAGGGCTCACGATGATTGCGATGTCGTGAACAATACGGTGGAGGCGGGCGTGCGCGGCATCCGCACGGAAGACCGGGTGGATGTTGTTGGGAACAGCGTCAGGACCTCGAATAATTCCGCCTACGGGGTGGCGGTGGTCGGTTCCTGGAATAATATTATCGGCAACGCCATTACCTGTGAGGGCACCTCTTCCTTGGGGATATATTTAACGGATTCCGCGCCCCGGACGCTGGTCAGGGACAATAATGTGACCTGTGGCAACACGGGTTCAGACGCGCTCTACCTGAACAACGGCGCGGATAACAGCACGGTCGAGGTTAACGTGATAAAGGCCGTTGCCGCCACCAGTAACGGCATATACATGTACGCCAGCGCGAACAACATAACCATTTGGCACAATACCATCGAGGCCAGCCAGTGGGGCGTCAATATGCGCGACGAGAATACCGGATATTATATTGCTGACAACATTTTCAAAGGGGTAGGGACGGGAATAGGAGTGAGGTGCGGGGAAACCGGGGACATCCTAAATGGGACAGTGGTGTCAAATGAGGTCAGCTATTTCGGGACCGGCGTGTGGCTGAACATTGACCCGGGCAACACGGTCAATGTTTTCCAGAATACCCTCGTCAATAACATTACTTACGGCATCAATACCGGCAACCAGACCGCGATCTACAACATCAAGAACAACATCATAACCGCACATCCCACGCTGGGAGCGTTTTTTGAGGGCACTTACGGCATCAATGTGGGCGGCAGCGCTCCCACCACCAACCTGAGCTATAATAATACGTGGAACAATAATTATAATTACCGCAATTGTTCTCCCGGCACCGGCGATATCTCACGCTGTCCGCGCTTTGTTGACCCGGACAACGGGGATTACCGGCTGAGGTCGGATTCGCCCTGCGTCAACGCGGCGGATGACGGCTCCAACATGGGAAGATACCAGGGGACGTTCGGAACCTCGGCCATAACCTCTGAATCCTGGGTGGATGATGACGGAGACGATACCAATGACGGAAGCTTTGCCAGCCCCTTCAAACACCTTTACCGGGCGCTGTCTTCCACTGAGGGAATGGTCCATGTCAAGGCCGGCTTGTATAACGTCGCGGCTAACGGCGACACTTTCCCGGTGACCCTGTCTGAGAACCAATATCTTAAGTCCGAGGCTTCACCCACTACGGCCGCGACCATTGAAGATGACGCGGCCAACCATGTGGTCCTGATGGGGCTGAAAACCACCCTGGAAGGTTTTACGGTCAAGACCGCCAACGCCGACACCAGCTATTATGCGGTCAAGGCCTACGATTATTGCGACGTGATGAATAACACGGTCGAGGCGGGAGTGCGCGGCATCCGCACGGAAGACCGGGCGGATGTTACCGGGAACAGCGTCAGGACCTCGAATAATTCCGCCTACGGCGTGGCGGTGGTCGGTTCCTGGAACAATATCATCGGCAACGCCGTTACCTGCGAGGGGAGCTCTTCCTGGGCGGTCTACCTGACGGATTCCGCGCCCCGGACACTGGTCAGGGAAAATACCGTGACCTGCGGCAACACGGG